>VOFG01005053.1_pt1:3172500-3464403 | contig 3464403 bp, 2808 predicted proteins | sample 5384171 | NCBI WGS metagenome assembly VOFG01 (sample SAMN12384726, study PRJNA508395) | human gut metagenome | isolation source: healthy gut F | host: Homo sapiens
TCTCGTCCTATCGGTCGCTCTACCTCTCACGGTGACCATCCGACGCGGCACCTAAATGCCTTTCGGGGAGTACGAGCTATCTCCAAGTTTGATTGGCCTTTCACTCCTACACTCGGCTCATCCAGAAGCTTTTCAACGCTTATTGGTGCGGACCTCCATCCCGTGTTACCGGGACTTCATCCTGGCCAAGGGTAGATCACTTGGTTTCGCGTCTGCCACTGCCGACTATACGCCCTGTTCAGACTCGCTTTCACTGCGGCTACGTGTCTCGTGACACTCAACCTCGCCAGTGACGGTAACTCGTAGGATCATTATGCAAAAGGCACGCCGTCACACATTGCTGTGCTCCGACCGCTTGTAGGCGTATGGTTTCAGGAACTATTTCACTCCCCTGCTCGGGGTGCTTTTCACCTTTCCTTCACAGTACTCGTACGCTATCGGTCTCACGGGAGTATTTAGCCTTAGATGGTCCCGGCAGATTCGCGCAGGATTCCTCGTGTCCCGCGTTACTCAGGATACCGCTATGCTTGATTTGGCTTCGTGTACAGGACTGTCACCTTCTGTGATGTAACTTTCCAGATACTTCCACTCGCCATCGCAATACAATGTCGCGGTCCTACAACCCCGCCGGCGCCTTGCGACGTCGACGGTTTGGGCTGTTCCCCGTTCGCTCGCCACTACTGGGGGAATCATTATTTATTTTCTCTTCCTGCAGGTACTAAGATGTTTCAGTTCCCTGCGTTAGCCTCCTGACTCTGGGTCAGGATGACCGTCCTTCAGACGGCCAGGTTGTCCCATTCGGAAATCCCCGGATCAATGGTTATTTGCACCTACCCGGGGCTTATCGCAGCTTATCACGTCCTTCATCGCCTCCGTGAGCCTAGGCATCCGCCATACGCCCTTTCTTACTTTTCTTTCTAACTGCGCCTAAAAATAATACTATTGCTAATAAAATTCATAAGCCAGTAGCTCATACTTTCAGCTGTATTCTTGATTGTGAAATCTCTTCTTGCGAATTGATTCACTTTAGTCTGAACTAAAGTTCATTACTTACAGTTTTTGCTTGTGTCAATATGTCAAAGATCTTTTAAAGGTAAAAGGGTAAAAAGGTAAAAAGGTAAAAAATCACCTCATACCGACCTTTTCCTTTGGAGTGGAGAATAACGGATTCGAACCGTTGACCCCCTGCTTGCAAAGCAGGTGCTCTAGCCAACTGAGCTAATCCCCCATACTTTTCGTTCCGTACAAAGGTATCATTCATAGAAGTAGTCCCAGGCAGATTTGAACTGCCGACCTCCACATTATCAGTGTGGCGCTCTAACCAACTGAGCTATAGGACTGTAGTTGGTAAAGAGTGGACTCTTCTGCCCAGCTTCCTCTATCTCTAATATCTAAAAAACAAACTTGTCAGTACAAGAAGCGAAACCTGCCTTCATCCATAGTCTCTCATTCTACTTTAGAAAGAATAATCGTCTCTCCAGAAAGGAGGTGTTCCAGCCGCACCTTCCGGTACGGCTACCTTGTTACGACTTAGCCCCAATTACCAGTTTCGCCCTAGGCCGCTCCTTGCGGTCACGGACTTCAGGCGCCCCCGGCTTTCATGGCTTGACGGGCGGTGTGTACAAGGCCCGGGAACGTATTCACCGCGCCATGGCTGATGCGCGATTACCAGCGAATCCAGCTTCGTGGGGTCGGGTTGCAGACCCCAGTCCGAACTGAGACAGGCTTTAAGGATTGGATCGTATTTGCATACGACCGGCTCTCTGTACCTGCCATTGTAACGTGTGTAGCCCCGGACGTAAGGGCCGTGCTGATTTGACGTCATCCCCACCTTCCTCGCACCTTACGGTGGCAGTGTCCACAGAGTGCCCAGCTTGACCTGATGGCAACTATGGAGAGGGGTTGCGCTCGTTATGGCACTTAAGCCGACACCTCACGGCACGAGCTGACGACAACCATGCAGCACCTTCACAGAGGCCCCGAAGGGCGTCATTGTCTCCAAATCCTTCCTCTGCAATTCAAGCCCGGGTAAGGTTCCTCGCGTATCATCGAATTAAACCACATGTTCCTCCGCTTGTGCGGGCCCCCGTCAATTCCTTTGAGTTTCACCGTTGCCGGCGTACTCCCCAGGTGGGATGCTTAATGCTTTCGCTTGGCCGCTGAACCAGTTGGCCCAACAGCGGGCATCCATCGTTTACCGCGCGGACTACCAGGGTATCTAATCCTGTTCGATACCCGCGCTTTCGAGCTTCAGCGTCAGTTGCGCCCCAGTGAGCTGCCTTCGCAATCGGAGTTCTTCGTGATATCTAAGCATTTCACCGCTACACCACGAATTCCGCCCACTTTATGCGTACTCAAGGAAACCAGTTCGCGCTGCAGTGCAGATGTTGAGCATCTACATTTCACAACACGCTTAATCTCCGGCCTACGCTCCCTTTAAACCCAATAAATCCGGATAACGCCCGGACCTTCCGTATTACCGCGGCTGCTGGCACGGAATTAGCCGGTCCTTATTCATAGGGTACATGCAAAAAACCACACGTGGCTCACTTTATTCCCCTATAAAAGCAGTTTACAACCCATAGGGCCGTCATCCTGCACGCTACTTGGCTGGTTCAGGCTCTCGCCCATTGACCAATATTCCTCACTGCTGCCTCCCGTAGGAGTTTGGACCGTGTCTCAGTTCCAATGTGGGGGACCTTCCTCTCAGAACCCCTACTGATCGTCGCCTTGGTGGGCCGTTACCCCGCCAACAAGCTAATCAGACGCATCCCCATCCATCACCGATAAATCTTTAATTCATTTCCGATGCCTTCTATAAATGTCATTGGGCATTAGTCTTACTTTCGCAAGGTTATTCCCAAGTGATGGGCAGGTTGGATACGCGTTACTCACCCGTGCGCCGGTCGACGCCTATCGGAAGCAAGCTTCCAATATCGTTTCCCCTCGACTTGCATGTGTTAAGCCTGTAGCTAGCGTTCATCCTGAGCCAGGATCAAACTCTCCATTGTAAAATATCATTTTTACTTCATGTCTCGTTTAAAAGACAATCGGCGTTTGTTGTCTGTCTTAGGACGAATATCCTTAACTAAATTTATTGTAGTCTAAGAAAACCTGAATGTCAATTTCTTGACGGCTTGTTTCTTTTACCCAGTCTCAATCAACTGCCCTATAATATAATAAGGTGTAATCAAGACCGCTTCTTGTACTACTTGTCTGTTTATGTGAAATCTTTCAAAGAACTCTTTTCTTTAATTGCTTGAGAGAAGTGTATTTCTCAAAAGCGAGTGCAAAAGTACAAACTATTTTCCAAACACGCAAGAGTTTCGGCAAAAAAGTTTGAAAATTAACAGTTATTTAACAGTTCGAATGAAGAAAAAGAGACTTTTCTGCCTTCCCTCATTATATTATACACACGGGAGCGCGGGTTGCGCGTGTGCGGGCGCACAGGAGAAGGAATCCGCAAGTATCTTGGTTAGCAATCGCAAGTATGTTCGTTTTTACCATTGGGAGAAGTTATCGTTTACCATCAAGAGAAGTCAACGAAGGGCTTTATTAGTATCTGCCCAAGGCGTTGGGCAACTTTGCCCATGAGGATGAGCAAAGTTGCTCATCGTTATGAGTAAAGTTGCCCATCATAGTGGGCAAGGTACATAGTTGTACTATTAAGACCAAAGCCAGCCATCTATTAAGACCAAGCCCGGTCGTCTATTATGACCAACGTCAGCCATCTATGAAGCCTGAATGATTCCGAAATGAACGAGTGCATTCTTGACGCCATCCTCGTCTACCGAAGAAGTCACATAATCAGCCATGGCCTTCACCTCCTCATTGGCATTTCCCATAGCTACCCCAATTCCAGCCTCACGAATAATAGAAATGTCATTGCCCCCATCACCAAAAGCCATCGTCTCGGAAATATCAAGTCCCAAGTATTCAGCCATAACCTGCAAGCCCTTTCCCTTATCAGCCTCGCCCGATGTTATATCCGTAAATGCCGGATGCCATCTGCCCGATGTACAGTTGCTCAATCTCAGCATCAAGTCAGCCTCCTGTTCTGCGCTGCAGAAAGGCGTAAGTTGCAAGACATCCTCGTTCTTCAAGTCATCAAGACGCGTGCCGAAATCCAGGTTGACAACACCAAGTCCCTCAACAAAAACTTTTCGGACAATATCAGTAGGATGATAAACCACAAGATGACGTTCTCCCACCACGATGACCGAATAATCATTACGATCAGCATCAGCCACAACCTCGTCCACATCAGCTCGTAAAATAGGATGCAGGCAAACAGTATGATTGCCTACAAAACATCGAGCTCCATTAGTAGTTATATATCCATCTATGAGATGTTCTATTTGACCTAAGTTATTAATAAGCATAATAGGACGTCCCGTAGAGATGTAGACAGCCACCCCATTTCGTTTAGCATCCTCCAGCGCATCTACCGTACTCTGTGGAATCTTATGAGTACGGAAACTGACGAGTGTGCCATCAATATCAAAAAACAAAGCCTTAATCTTCTTATCCATCATATTTTTAAATTTTGCCTACAAAGATAATCATTTCAAAAGTTTTGAATGAAAAAAAGCTATTTATTTTTGTTAATAACGAAAAAAGCATTATCTTTGCGACATGAGAAAAACCTTTCTTATAACTCTGACAATCTTCGCCTTGACATTGATATCATGCGAGAAATTTGCGCTCGAAGAATCCGTTGACACAGGAGAAACTTCAGAGAGCAACGGCAACGTGACCCTACAAATAACCGAAGCAGAGATATCTCATTTCAAGAGAATTACATACAGCATCTTCCGCAATGGAGGAAAGGTGAAGAACGTCAACCAGCAGAGTCCCTCCTCCACCTTTGGAGCAGCCACCTTTGCACTCACAGAAGGCGATTATCAAGCAGTCGTGATAGGGCACAATGGAGAAGGGAACGCCACCGTCTCGTCGCCCGAGAAAATCACATTCTACAAGAACAAAACCACCGATACATTCTGCTACTACGAATCATTCCATGTCACCGAAGACAATCTCAGGAAAAACATCACTCCCCATCGGGTCACAGGAATGTTTGTACTCCACATTAAAGACGCTATTCCATCAACAGCAAAGACAATGAAATTCTATTACACAGGAGGCAGCAGCACCCTCAATGCAACTACAGGATACGGATGCGTAAACAGCAGACAGACAGAAGAACGCGAGATGAACCCACAACAGAAAGACTACCGCATCTACACCCTGCCCCACAGCGATGCCAAGAAGTTGCACATCATCATCACCGTCTATGATCAGCAGGGTAATACAATCACAAAGAAAGACCTGAAAGACGTGGAAATCAAGCAGAACAACCAGACCATCTGCTCACTGAACCTCTTTGATGGCGAGGAAGACGGAAGCACAGCCGACTTCCACTTCGACCCCACTTGGGAAGGATATATAGAAGCAGAGTTCTAAGTCATAAGTCCTTCCACATCAGAACGGTAATGTTCCTTTTTTCCACAAAGCAAGACAATTTTAGTTTCTTAAATAAATGATAATATCATTTGTTTTGCATTTTAAAAATAATTCCATATTTTTGCATGCGATTAAAGGAATTTTAGATAAAGGAATGAAAAAGATTGTAACTATTTTCGCACTTTTAGGAACATTGCTGTCTGCCGAAGCCCAAAACACATTGAGCCTCGACAGTTGCCGTGCCATGGCACTCCGCAACAACAAGCAGATCAATGTCTCCAGACTTAAGAAAGATGTGGCTTACAACCTGCGCAAATCAGCCAGAACCCAGTACCTTCCCAAAGTTGACGCTATGGGAGGATACGAATGGTTTAGCCGCGAAATATCATTGCTCAACAAGGGGCAGAAATCCACATTGAGCAACATCGGCACCGACCTGTCGTCTGGCTTATCAGGCGGCATGAACGAACTGCTCGGTCAGATGGTAAGCCAAGGTCAGATATCGCCAGACGCAGCACAGCAGTTAGGCCAAGTACTTGGCGAAAAGATGGCTCCCGTAGCCAACAAGCTGAACGCCACAGGCCAAGGCATCGTCGATGCCTTCCGCACAGATACACGCAACATATTTGCCGGAAGCGTAATGCTCCGACAGCCCATCTATATGGGCGGTGCCATCATAGCAGCCAACAAACTGGCAGACATCGGCGAGAACATGGCAGCCAACGATCTGGACCTTCAGACCCAGACCACCCTCTTCAGCATCGACCAAGCCTACTGGATGGTCGTATCACTCAAGCAGAAAGAGAAACTCGCCATCAGCTACCGCGACCTGGTAAAGAAACTTAACGAAGATGTTCACAAGATGATAAAACAAGGAGTAGCCACCCGAGCCGACGGACTGAAGGTAGACGTAAAGGTGAACGAAGCCGAGATGCAGATTACCCAAGTAGAAGACGGACTGGCGCTCTCGAAGATGCTCCTCTGCCAGCTCTGCGGTATTCCGATGAATCAGGAAATAACCCTTGCCGATGAGGACAAAGACGCACTCAACCTCAGCATCGCCAGCACCCATGCCGAGCAACAGGCAGCACTCAACGACTCATCGCTGAGCAGTCGTCCAGAGCTTCGACTCTTGCAGAACGTGACCGATGCTTCCAAGCAAGCCACCAACTTAGTGAAAGCAGCCTTCCTGCCCCATGTGGCACTTACTGGCGGCTACATGATTTCCAATCCTAACGTATGGAACGGTTTCCAGAAGAACTTCACTGGCGTATGGAACGTAGGAGTGCTCGTGCAGATACCTGTATGGAACTGGGGCGAGGGAGCCTATAAGGTAAGGGCAGCCAAAGCCACAGCCCACATAGCCCAAATGAATTTCGACGACACCCGCGAGAAGATTCAGTTACAGGTAACACAGAGTCAGTTTAAGGTAAAGGAAGCAGAGAAAAAACTCAATATGGCCCGCAAGAACATCAACAGTGCAGAGGAGAACCTGCGTTGTGCCAACTTAGGATTCAAGGAAGGCGTGATGGATGTGACTGATGTCATGGCAGCCCAGACAGCCTGGCAGCAGGCACAGAGCCAGAAGATAGATGCCGAGATCGATGTGAAACTCACCCAGGTGGGACTCAACAAGGCACTCGGTATCCTGAGATAAACCTTTTAGAGAGAACAGACATTACACATACATTTCAGTTATTACACATTATTATATATATACCCAATTATATATATACCCATGTCAAAGAAATCACAACATAACAACATTCTGCTGGCCGTTATCGGTTTTACAGCAGTAGTCATTCTCGTAGGCATCATAGGTTTCTTTACCCTTGAGCGCGACGAAGACACCATACAGGGCGAAGTGGAAGTTTCAGAATACCGAGTATCCTGCAAGTTGCCAGGCCGAGTTGTAGAACTTCGCGTCAAGGAAGGCGACTATGTGCATGTAGGCGACACCCTTGCCATCCTGGAAGTACCAGAGATGAAATCGCAGGAGCAAATGCTGAAAGCCACCAATCAGGCCACCGAAGCCCTTAAAGACCTGACCGATGCCGGCGCCCGAAAGGAGCAGATCCAGGGAGCCTATCAGCTGTATCAGCAAGCTATGGCAGCTGCAGAAATAGCCAAGAAGACCTATGGTCGTATGCAGAACCTCTATGACGAGGGAGTCATCAGCGGCCAGAAGCGCGACGAGGCCTTTGCTGCCTATAAGGCTACAGAAGCCCAGGTAGAAGCAGCCAAGAGCCAGTATGACATGGCACGCAACGGCGCCCGCGAACAAGAGAAGCGAGTGGCAGCCAGCAACACAGAAGCCTCAAAGAGCGCTGTCGATGTAGTGAAGAACCTGCTGAAGGAAACCGTACAGATAGCACAGGTGGAAGGCGAGGTAAGCAATGTCTATCCCAAGGTAGGAGAATTAGTAGGTCTCGGCTCTCCCATCATGAGCATCTCCATCATGAGCGACATGTGGGGAACCTTCAATGTACGTGAAGACCACTTGGCAGGCCTCAATAAGGGCGACGAGTTCACCGCCTTTGTTCCAGCCTTTGGCAAAGACATCAAGATGAAGGTTTATTACCTGAAGGACCAGGGGTCTTTTGCCACCTGGAAAGCTACCAAGGATAATGGCGACTACGACCACAAGACCTTCGAGGTGAAGGCACGCCCCATCTCCAAGTTGGAAGGACTGCGCCCAGGTATGTCGCTCATCATCAAGAAATAAAAAAGTGAAGAGTGAAGAGTGAAGAATTCTATTGTTTTATAACATAAAATTTAGGCTGTTCGTTAAGTTCAAAGTTCAACTCTTAAAGTTCTATGCTTAAGAAATTATATCATATTTCCCTGCGCGAATGTGGCATCATGCGGAAGAATCCCATTTACCTCTTCTGCATGGTGATATTCCCTATTGTCGTCATTCTGTTTTTCACCAGTCTGATGACAGAAGGAGTACCTACCGACATGCCTGTAGGCGTAGTAGACCAGGACCAGACTGCCACATCACGCCAGCTCATCCACAAACTCGATGCCTTCCAGACCACCAAGGTTGTTTCTCACTACGAGAACATAGCCGAAGCCCGCAAGGCTATCCAGCGCAATGAGATTTATGCCTTCCTCCTGATTCCTAAGGGAACAGAGAGCGGGCTTATGACTTCCAACCAACCCAAGATATCGTTCTATTACAGCAGCGTCTCGCTTGCAGCAGGTTCCTTGCTCTTCCGCGATTTAAAGACCATTTCTACTCTTGGAGGCGCAGCGGCAGGAATGGCAAAGCTTTCCGCACTGGGCAAGACGAATGACGAGATCATGACATTCCTGCAGCCCATAGCCATCGACTTGCACATGACGGGCAACCCTTACGCCAACTACAACTACTATCTGTCGAGCGTGATGGTGCCTGGAATCATCATGTTGTTCATCTTCCTGATTACACCTTATTCTATAGGTACCGAGCTGAAGTTCAACAGAGCAAAAGACTGGATGCGAATGGCCAACAACAATCCTTATCTCGCCATCGCAGGCAAGATGCTTCCACAGACGCTCATCTTCCTGAGCATTTTCCTCCTGTTCGAGTTCTACATCTACTATGTATTGCAGTTTCCCCATCCTGGTGGCGTTCTTCCCATTGTGCTGTTGGGCTTGCTGAGTGTGTTGGCTTGCCAGTGTTTTGGCATCTTCTTCTTTGGTCTGACCCCTTCACCCCGCATGTCGATGAGTATGTGTTCGCTGTGGGGTGTAGTAAGTTTCTCCATCTGCGGCGCCACCTATCCGCTTTTCTCTATGGACTCACCCATACAGGCCATCGGACAACTTTTCCCTATGCGTCACTACTACATGATTTACCAGATGAACGTCTTCAACGGATTCCCTATGAGCGATGCCGCTCTGCACTGGTGCGCCATGGTGCTCTTCTGTGCCCTTCCCATCCTCACCATATGGAACATCAAGAAAGCCATGCTGGTTTACAAGTACTTGCCATAGGAAAGCGAAGAGTGAAGAACGAAGAAAGAAGAGTGAAGAAACAACGTTCGGCGGCCGAAGGGAAAGCCAATTCAACGGCTTCACTAATCATAAAGTCCAATGTTAAAAGTCCAATATTCTATGTTAAAAAGTAGTTTATTATATAAGATCATCAATGGCATCTGGGATATGTGCTTCTTCTGGAAGACCGAAATGCGCAACGTGTTTCGCGATGAGGGCGTTCTCATCTTCTGCATTCTGGTGCCATTAGGCTATCCGCTGCTCTACTCATGGATTTACAACAACGAGGTAGTGCGCGAGGTGGACACAGCTATTGTCGACCTGAGCCACAGCCATACCTCGCGGGAGTTTATTCGCGAATATGATGCTACGCCCGATGCCAAGGCCACCTACTATTGCAACAGTCTGGACGAGGCGAAGCAACTGGTACAAAAACAAGCCGTTCACGGCATTCTCTATATCCCGTCCGATTTCGACACCCGTCTCAACCGTGGCGAACAGGCCCACGTAAGTGTTTATACCGACATGAGTCTGATGCTTACCTACAAGGCCATCTACCAATCAGCTCTTGCTGTGGCGAGCCACATCAATTCGGGCATTCAGATTACGCAGGCTGGTGGCTTTACGGATCGAGACGATGAGATAACCACCGAACCACTTGCTTTTGATGAAGTACCTATATTCAACACCACCATGGGATATGGCAATGCCATCTTGCCTGCGGTATTGATTCTTATCCTGCAACAAACCATGCTGTTGGGCATCGGAATGGCAGCAGGAACATCCAGAGAACTGAACCGAAACCGCGAGCTAATCCCAGTAAGTAAGCATTACGGCGGCATCTACCGCATTGTATTCGGCAAGGCGTTGGTTTATTTTATGGTTTATGCCGTGATGGGAATGTATCTGGCATTGGTGGTGCCCAAGTTGTTTGGCTTCGTCAGCATGGTGACATGGACCACCATTCTCGGTTTCCTCTTGCCCTACATCTTGTCTTGCGTCTTCTTCGGTCTGATGCTTTCGTGCTTGGTAAGATACCGCGAGAATGTGATGCTCTTAGTAGTATTCACCTCAGTACCCTTGCTCTTTATGACCGGTGTTTCATGGCCCTTGAGCAATATGCCCTCCTTCTGGCAGGGCTTCTCCTGGGTATTCCCTTCCACATTCGGCATCAGGGGATTTCTCAGAATCAGCAGCATGGGCGCCTCGCTTGCAGATATTCTCCCCGAGTTCCGTGCTCTTTGGATACAGACAGCTGTCTATTTCTTTGCCACCTGCTTGGTATTCCGCCAGCAGTTGCGCTCAACGAGACTCAAGGCCCATCTTACAGCAGAAGAGGCAGAAGAAGAGGATGAGGAAGAAACAGAACACAAATAAAAAAGTTAGGAATGTTTGTCTACATTCCTAACTTTTTTATTATAGATACCCGTTGGCGGAATTAATTTAAGTTGATAAATATGAGTAAAAAGTTGCACATATCGCTGATTTTTAGTAACTTAGTGGTGTTCAAACTTCTTATTTTGTTCCTACTATCTTGGTAGGAGCCTGTTCCTTGTTTCGGCGATTAACTACCGTTACCACACTCTGTGCCAAACTCAGGAAGGCCTGCCCCGTAATGGTATCCACCTTGGTGGCAGCAGGAGCTCCGTCGTCACCGCCCTCGCAGATACCCTGCACGATAGGAATCTGTGCGAGCAAAGGCACATTCATCTCCTTTGCAAGATTCTTGCAGCCTTCCTTGCCGAAGATGTAGTACTTGTTCTCGGGCAGTTCGGCAGGAGTGAAGTAAGCCATGTTCTCTACCAGTCCCAAGATAGGCACATTCACCTTGTCGTTCTGATACATGTCTATTCCCTTTCGTGCATCAGCCAAAGCCACTTGCTGCGGTGTGCTCACAATAATAGCTCCCGTGATGGCCAGTGTCTGAAGCAGCGTAAGGTGAATATCGCTGGTTCCTGGAGGAGTGTCAAGGATAAAGTAGTCCAAATCGGCCCAGTCGGCATCAGCTATCAACTGCTTCAGCGCCGAGCAAGCCATACCGCCACGCCAAAGGGTAGCGGTAGTAGGGTTCACAAAGAAACCGATGCTGAGCAATTTGACACCATATTTCTCGATAGGTTCGATGAGGTCGCGTCCCTCCTTGTGTACCGAGTAAGGACGTGCATCCTCCACACCAAACATCTTGGGCATAGAAGGACCGAAGATATCGGTATCGAGCAGACCCACCTTATAGCCCAACTTCGCCAGGGCGATGGCGAGATTGGCGGAGACCGTACTCTTACCCACACCGCCCTTGCCCGAGCTTACGGCGATGATGTTCTTTACCTGTGGCAGCATCTTTCCCACCTCAGGACGTGGAGCCGACTTGAACTCGGTGACGAACTCCACCTCTACGTCCTTCGATATATGATAATGTATGGCAGCCTCGGCAGCCTTTACCGTACTCTTCAGGAATGGATCGGTGTCACGAGGAAACTCCAATATCACCTTCACCTTCATTCCGTCGATGGCAGGCTGATCTGCCACCATTCCGCTTTCCACCAAGTTCTTCTTGGTGCCAGGATACACCACTGTTGCCAGGGCATCCATAATCAACTTAGGATATAATGTCATTTCTTTCTCTGTATTTTTGCTGCAAAATTACGCATTAAATCACGAATAAGCAAATAAAAACTAAATTATTGCAGTTAATGACCAGAGAATGACGGATATTTCCCGGTTTTGTGTAACTTTGCAAGAATGAAACGCAAAATACAAACTATAACAACCCTCATCATAGCCGCCATTACCCTGTGCGGCACACCCCTCAAGACTCAGGCAGCCGAGGCTGTCCGACAAGTATTCTGGACTGACGGCAATTCGCAGGTCAGTTATTCTGTCAATGCCAAGACTTCCGACGTGGTGAAGATAGCCCTGCAGCTCTTCGCCCACGACATGCAGACCATTACTGGCAGGACAGCCAAGGAGAAAGCCAATGCACCCCTGCAGATATTTCAGATGGACCAGCTCAGCAACAAGGAGTTCGCCATACTCGAGAAGTACAATCTCCCCATCCATCACTTCATCACCAAGAAGGAATCCTTCTATATAGCCACCCGCAACGGCAAGCTCATCGTGGTGGGAAGCGATGCCCGCGGCACAGCCTACGGCATCTTGGAACTCTCGCGCATGGCAGGCGTATCGCCATGGACCGACTGGAATGACTCCAAGCCCCATAAGCAGAGCACCATAGGCACACAGCAGGGATACGAGAGTCTGCAGATACCTGATACCGAGTATCGTGGACTTGCCCTCAACTCCTCACGATGGATGAGCAGCCGGAACTTCAGCAGCATCGCCCGCCTGATGTTGCGACTGCGTGCCAACACCCTGTGGCAGGAGAGCTCTCCTCACGAAGTACTCTACGACAAGGCTGTCACAGACAGTTTCGACATCATTATAGGCTCAGGGCACAAGGTGCTGCAGGCACAGGGCAAGAAGCACAAAAAGCACAAACACACCATCAGCGACATCAAAATACTGTGGAGCAATCCCCAGCTGTGGCTGAGAAGCAGCGCCCCCGGCGTCATCGTGCAGGAAATGAGCACGAAACACGAAGCCTGCATCGCCAATATGTACGACCCCAAGAGTGCGGCCTATCAGCTGCAGCTCGTCATGGACATGGCATGGAACCGCAAGAGTGTTTCCGCCTCCACCCTCACCAAGCATCTTCAGTCATGGCTCTCATCTCAACTGGGCAGCAACCTGGGCCGTCATCTCCTGCCCATCATGAAGGAATACTACAGACTCACCTCCATCCGCCAGCCCGAATACATGATTATGCCATTCGGCAACATGGAGTTCCACTCCGGCGAGTTTGGCAACGAACTGGAACGTTACCTCTATGCCTACGACCAGCTCAAGGCCAAGGTGACTGGCATAGAGCGCTCTGTGCCCAATGAGTTGAGCGATACCTATTTCCAGTTGGTGAAATACCCCGTCTTCTCGGCAGCCCTCATTGCCGAAAAGGAGTTGGAGGCACAGGAAGCACGCCATATTGCCCGCCCGGGACTGTTCGACAAGGACGATGAAGCCAAAGCGGCAGCAGCCCTCAGCCTTGACGCCTATCAGCAGCTCAAGGCTTTGGTGCAGCACTATTGCAGCATAGGGAAAGGGAAATGGCGCAACATCATCGACCCCAACGACGGAGCCTTACAGATGCCACAGTTGCCTGGCCGTCTGAGCAACGAGCAAATAAGTCAATACAAGCAGGAAGCCTTTGACCGCGAGACCGACTTGCGCCCTCTGCGTGCCATGAGCAACGACATCATCGCCAAGAATGCATACGAATGGAACAGCACATCGGGCAAACAGCCCGCCACGCTCCTTCCCCTGTCGGGCCATAGCAACCAGTGTGTCCTGTTGCCCAAGGAGTCGACCCTCCACTACACCTTCAGCATACTGAAGGGAGGCGACGCCCGCTTCACCCTTGCTTCTCTGCCCGACTATGCAGGCAACAAAGGTAACCAGCAGGTAAGCATCCGCATCGACCAGGGCGAACCTGTAGTCATATCGCTGCACGATGACTACAACTCTTCTTTATGGAAGAGCGACATCTGGCGCGGACAGACCTTGAAGAGCATCTTTATCACTCTCGAGAAGGGCGACCATACCATTGACATCACCGCTCTCGACGACTCCGTAATCCTCGACCAATGGGTTCTCGACTTTGATGTCGACCGTGAGTATTATGCCATACCGACAGTCAACAAGATGTAAGTGCTCGGGATAAGAAATTTCTCGCCGAGTTCGTTTATATTATGTCTTTCGGTATTTTAACTGTCTAATTCGGTCGTTGAGCGTAGACAACTTGCTTATCAGTTCCTCAAAAGAAGGCACCTGCCCGAAAATCATGTGCTCACACATGAACTTGTAGTCATCTTGCCATAGTCTTGCAATTTCATCGTGCAATTAGTATTTTTGCGCACCCATGCAGGGGCAAGTTTTATATCATGGTTGAAATCGTTGTCGTTTACATTCTTTGCGTGCTCGACAAGCACGTTGCGTTCCTCGTCGGTTATTTTGTTCTCGCCTATGGTGCGCATGGCTGTTACAACAAGCATCATCAGATCTGATTTATAGGCGAAGTTCTTGCCCGAAGAAGAATGCTTGAACAGGATGCCGCGCCCGTTTCCGATCTTTACCCTACGTGGTGCGCCGTTGGTAAGGAACACGACATTCATGGGCATCTGCGTGGACAATCCGAGACGATTCAAGGCATATGCTCCCATCGGTACAATCTTCGCCTTGTCTCGTTTGGCTATAGCCTGGGCAATATCTTCAACAGACGGATAGATGAAGCCAAGTCCATATTCCTTGTCCTCTTTGGGGTAATAATAGATGCCATGAGCCAACCGCACCAACATTCCGTCGGTATACATACGATGGAATGTTGACTTTACGGCTGATGGTGTTCCGCAGTCTGCATAATCTTGCTGGAAGACTATCGAACCACGTCCTTTTCCTCTAAGCCTCATTTCTATCTTATTTACAGTGCTTTGGCTTGATGTTTGTACCATATTTTTGAAACCTTTTTATTATATTTTTGGTTCTTATTCATCTGCAAAGATATGGTATTTTTTTCTAAACACCAATGTTTTTATTGAATATCCGCTTTTGAAACGCAATTTTGGCAAATTCGCAATAGGTCAGTCTATCCAGTTGAAAATCCAAACAGCAATAATTCTCCGAAAAGATTTTGCTGTTTGGATTTAATGTTGTAAATTTGCGGTATTAAAATGTATGGAGGATTATTTATGAATACAATAACTATAGACAATAACACATATAATAGTATTGTCAGATATGCTCAACAGAACAATATTAGTGTGTCTGAAGCTGTTGTAACAGGATAGAATTCTTTTCTGGAGAAATTCAAGGAAAAGGTTTCTACGAAAGAAAATCACTCGCAAAAAGAAATCTATGCATGTAATGATTATGCCGATTTTGAATTAACATTGCGTCCAACCTACGACTTTTATATGAAACTAATGAGTTTCGGCAATATGATAAAAGTGTTAGAGCCCAAAAGTCTTCAGGAGAAGATATGTAAATGGTTGGATAAAACAATAGAGGTTTACAAATAAAGATAGTTCAACAAGTATGGAATCAAGGTTATTTCAAGTCTTAAAGACTTTCAAAGGCGCTGATGGTTGCGAAACAAACCTATTTGAAGAGTTCAAGAAAATTGCTGAAGAAGCATTCTTCTCTGGCTATTTTCTTGTTAATGGCGGTTGTAAGGATGCGTATAAACTAAAGTTGACCTGCATCGAATTTTATTACCATGAGGATGATGGCAAAATTAAAGATGAAAAAAAATATCTGAAAGGGAAAGATGAATTTGGCTATGCTTTAGGGGCTGTATGTCCAAATCCATCGGGCGTCGATATCTTGTTTGATGATCCACAAAAGAAATATCATGCGTCTTTCTTGATTAGAGGCTATAAAGCTATTGTGCCTGGGGAAAAAGAATGGGAGAATAATGAAAAAAGAAAAGATTGGGCTCCTCATGATCTTTGGTATGATTTATTTGGTGGAGCAAATATGCTAAGCAATGGTAAGTTCAGTATAGAATGGATAGATGAGCCTGATGAAACATCGGGCTATGCAGAACCTATGCAACGAATCAATATAAACGACAACAGATTATGGGGATTTAAACGAGTTGAAAAGCTATGATAACAGAACAATATAAAGACAAAGTGTTTTTTTCACAGTTGCTACGTACAGATTATCCCAATATCTATAAGGATGTTTGTGAAATTCTGGATGCTAATAGTGTAGCGCATGAAACGCTTCCTTTAACTAAGGATTATTGGTGTCGAGATTATATGCCAATACAATTTGCATGTAATTATTTCTCTCAATTTGTCTACAATCCTGACTATCTAAAAGGTAAGGAAAAATACATTACTGATGTAGATAAAGTGATGAATAAGATTGAAGATAAGAATTTTACCATCAATCATTCTTCTTTGGTTATTGATGGTGGAAATATTGTTGTTGGCGAAATAGAACAACCAAATACTTACACCACTAAAGCCTTTATTGTAATGACAGACAAGGTGATGATAGAAAACAAAGGATTATCTAAAAAGGAGATAGAATCTAAAATTCTGGATTCTTTCAAACCTAAAGAATGTAATTCAACTATTGATGAAATAACTATAGTATGGTTGCCATGGGATAAAAAGGATGTTTGTGGGCATACGGATGGTATCTTAAGATTTGTCGGCGCACAAAAAGATGGGAAACCTGTAGTGTTAACCAATCTTTCTGTATATGATGATGGTATTGCTACTCAAATGCGTAATATCTTGATGGAATATTTTTATGTTATAGAGTTGAAACTTTCTGAATATCACGAATTAAGTTGGGCATATATCAACGCTCTTCAGACACGTGATGTTATTATTGTTCCAGGAATTGGCAATACAAAACTTGATAATGAAGCAATGGGTCAGTTTATTGCTTTATATCCTGATTATAGAGGAAGGATTTTTCAAGTTCAGATGAAAGAATTCATCGAGAAATGGGGTGGAGCTTTGAATTGTTGTTCATGGACAATTAGTGAAGATATGTCCCAATTGCATCACGATATAGAGAATGATAAAAGATTCATTTCTATCATAGAGAAGTATCAGAAAGACTCTAATAGTGTATGCTTTGATGAAATCCAATTCCTTGGTGACTATTATCCTAGAAAACTAGAGAATTATAGTAGGGAATTGGATCGTTTGTATTATGGTTTTTAATACATAGTGGTAGTGTAAAACTGAACTCAAGAAATAAAATCACGTAGCAACATATCTTCCTGTCGATGATGCCGTCTGCTCTTGGCATTACCGGCTGGAAGATAAGCTGGAAGATAGGCTGGAAGATAAGTCGTTTCGGCGCTTATCTGCCAGCCTTTATTCTGTTGATGCACAGCGAGATGTGCCGATGCTGGAATATATGGCAGATATTTTCACCAACTCGATTCTGCCGATGCCCCAAAGGACACTATAGAATCAAAACTTAAATTGTTCAAAGAATCAAAGTTCATACAATTGTGCTAAAGAATCCCTAACTTGAGAAATGACAATTATATAATATGATAGACTATCGAACCACGTCCTTTTCCTCTAAGCCTCATTTCTATCTTATTTACAGTGCTTTGGCTTGATGTTTGTACCATATTTTTGAAACCTTTTTATTATATTTTTGGTTCTAATTCATCTGCAAAGATATGGTATTTTTTTCTAAACACCAACGTTTTTATTGAATATCCGCTTTTGAAACGCAATTTTGGCAAATTCACAATAGGTCAGTCTGTCAATTTCACCAGTTCACATTTCATCTCGTTGTCGATCTCACCATAACGTACAAAGGCTCGACTGCCATCTGTGATGTAAGTGCCGGCACGTCTGCAACGAAACGTTAAATTCCGACAGAAAAGTCAAGATATATTGCAGAAATCTTGCAGTTATACTATAGAAATTGTATCTTTGCCTTAGAAAAATCTCCGTTCCGTGACACGGAATATGCGTTCCGAACTTCGGAATGGCCGTTCCGTGTCACGGAATGGCGGTTCCGTATCACGGAACGGAGATTTTCATAGTGATTCGAGAACAAATTCATAGAGAACTAAAAACTTTTTATACTATGGCTATATATAAATTGCAAGAGATGCCCGACATGCAGAACAAAGGCAAGAAGAGAGTCTATCCCAAGTTGGTTGTCAACCGCCAGTTGAACACCAAGGAGTTCATCGAAAAGATGCACTTCCGCAACCGTGCCATTTCACCAAGCGTCACCACGGCTGTGCTGACCGACATCGCAGACTACTTGGGCGAGATGCTATCCATGGGCTACACCGTAAAGTTGGATGGCCTCGGCACCTTCTCGCTGTCATTAGACTTCGACGACGAGAAGTCAAAGGAGCTAACGAGCGATGACGACAAGATGCTCTATCGCAAGGTGACGGTGAAGGACGTGAACTTCAAGTCTGACTCCGAACTGGTGAAATACGTCAACCAAGAAATAGACTTAGAGCGAGAGCCAGGAGGTGTGACCCGACTCTTCAAGAAGAAATACACCCTCGAAGAGCGTATCCAACGAGGCAAGGATTGGATCAAGGAGCATGTCTTCTTCACCCTGCAGGATTACGCCGACATCAACAACCTAAGCCGCACCACAGCCTCGCTGGAACTCAAGAAGTTGACCACAGGTCCCGATGCTCCCTTCGATTACACAGGCAGAGGAAGCCACAAGATCTGGACAGATAAAGAATAAAGCGAGGGAGCGCAACCAGTGTGTCCTGTTGCCCAAGGAGTCGGGCTATTTGCCTGTTTCCTTGGGTGTGCGTTTGTCACGACGATAGCTGCGATAATCGTCGAGAGGAATCTCCTTGTCGGGCTCCACCAGTTCGCCCTGACGTGGCAACTCAAACTTCATGTACTTGATGTTGAGTCCGCGCTCTATCCACATACTCTCATAGTAAGTCTGGATGGAGAGAATCTTGCGTGTCACGTCGTCGATGCCCTCATGATGATAGAGGTCTTCGGTACGGAAGAGTACAGGCAGATGATTCTCTTGCACCATATAGGTGGTATAGGTGAAGAGGAAATTGGAATCGGTCTTGAGATGAATGATGCCGCCATCCACGAGGAAGTGGCGATAACGGTTCATGAAATAGGTGGAGGTAAGGCGCTTGCGAGGATTCTTCATCTGTGGGTCGCTGAAGGTAAGCCATATCTCCTGCACCTCGTCCTGGACGAAGAAGCGGTCTATGATCTCAATGTTGGTACGCAGGAAAGCCACGTTCTTCTGTCCTTCCTCAATGGCTTTCTTGGCTCCAGTCCACATACGGGCGCCCTTGATGTCTACTCCGATGAAGTTCATCTCTGGATAGAGTTTGGCAAGTTCTACGGTATATTCGCCCTTACCACATCCCAACTCGAGAACGATGGGATTGTCGTTGTGGAAATACATCTCACGCCATTTGCCCTTCATCTCAAAAGGCACGTCGTCTACCACACTATAAGGGTACTGGAAGACATTCTCGAATGCCTCCATGTCTGCAAACTTTGCTAATTTTCCTTTGCTCATGTATCTGTCTTTGTTGTTTTTGCGTGCAAAGTTACAGATTTTTTATGAAAAAAAGGCACTCTTGCCAGACTTATCTGACATGAGTGCCCTTAACTTTTGAACTTTCAGAATGTTATTCGATAACAACTGTGGTCCAGCCATGCTTGTCCTCGATGGTGCCATACTGAATACCACGGAGGGTGTCGTACAGGTGCTTGGAGATAGGACCAGGTTTATCGCCAAAGTTATAGCGCTTGCCAGTATCGAGGTCGTCGATATAGCTGATAGGACTGATTACCGCAGCAGTTCCGCAGGCACCAGCCTCCTCGAATGTATCGAGCTCGTCCTCAGGAATTTGTCTGCGCTCCACCTTCATACCGAGGTCTTCAGCCAACTGCATCAAGCTCTTGTTGGTGATAGATGGGAGGATAGATGTACTCTTAGGTGTCACGTAGGTATTGTTCTTGATACCAAAGAAGTTGGCAGCACCACACTCGTCCATGTACTTCTTCTCCTTGGCATCGAGATAGAACTCGCATGCATAGCCCTTCTCGTGAGCAATATTGTTGGCTCTGAGCGAAGCAGCATAGTTGCCACCCACCTTATATATACCTGTTCCGAGAGGAGCAGAGCGGTCGAAATCACGAATGATGACGTAAGGGTTGGTAGAGAAACCACCCTTGAAGTAAGGACCTACAGGAGTGACGAAAATGAGGAAGCAATACTCTGTGGCAGGATGAACACCCACCTGTGCGCTGGTACCGATGAGGAGCGGACGGATATAGAGTGTAGCACCACTCTCATAGGTAGGAATCCACTCCTGGTTGAGTCGAACCACCTTCTTTACCATTTCCTCAAACATCTCGGTAGGTACTTCAGGCATCATAATGCCACGGCATGTACTCTGCAAGCGAGCAGCATTCTCATCCATACGGAATACGCGCACCTTGCCGTCAGGACAGCGATAAGCCTTCAGGCCTTCGAATGCTTCCTGTCCATAGTGAAGGCAGGTAGCAGCCATGTGCAGTTTGAGATACTCATCAGAGCAAACTTCTATTTCGCCCCATTTTCCGTTGCGATAGTAGCAGCGAACATTGTAATCGGTCTGGCGATAGCCAAACGACAGATTAGACCAATCCAAGTCTTTCATAACATTTACTTTTTTAATGTTCTACTTATATTTAGCTGCAAAAGTACAAAATAATCCGTTAATCTGCAACTTTTTTGTCTAATATTTAGTAAAATAGTCAGCTTATTGAAGTTTCGCATATCAAGGAGTTATCTTTTGAGGAGTTAAGAAGTTAAGGAGTTATCGCTCCCTTCGGTCGCTGAGGAGTTAAGACAACAGCTTTTGTGGACTTGAAATTAAACATTGCCCTTCAAAGCATTTGTCTTAACTCCTTTAACTCCTTAACTCCTTAACTCCTTTAACTTCCCCCCTATTCTTCACTCAGCAACTTTTTGATTTCCTCGTCCGTCTTAGTGAGTTTATCCTTGCAGAGTTTCACCAAAACCTTGGCACGCTTCAGTTGTTCGGACAGTTGGTCGATGTCCAACTCATCGCGCTCCATCTTGTCCACGATCTCCTCCAGTTCGCTGACTGCTTTTTCGTATTTCATTTCATTGTTTTCCATCGTTTGTATGTTTTAATGTTACTATTCCACTTTCGACTTGACGGTGCCTTCGGCGAATCTCGTAACGATAATGTCACCAGAAGTCAACAGCGAAGCCGAGCGAATACTCTTGCCGTTCTTCAGCGTGATACTGTATCCGCGCTTCAAGAGCAGTTCCGGGTCCTGCGACCTGATGCGCTGTTCCAGCATCTGCAGGCGATGACTCTCACTCATCATCTTCCTTTCGAGGACAGGCTGCACATTCTGCGAGATAATCTCCAACTTGCGTTGCGCATCAGCCACCTTAGACAGCACTTGCTGCGAGAGACGGTTCATCAGGCGGTCGATATATGCTCCCTGGCGGGTCTTCACCAAAGAGAACTGCACAGGAATACTTTTGTTCAGACGGTCAAGCCGCATCTTCTCCACTTGCAAGCGGTGCTTCACGTTTTGCACAATCGTTTCCTGCGCCTCCATCACCCTGACATACACATCCGTGAGGTGCTGAACCAGAAAGGCGGCAGCAGCCGTCGGCGTCTTCACCTTCTGGAAGGAGATCATGTCGAGAACACTCTCGTCTCGCTCATGTCCTATACCTGTGATTATCGGCAAGGGGAAGTTGGCCACATTCTCTGCCAATGCCAGGGTGTCGAACCCAGAGAGATCGCTGGTAGCACCACCGCCACGGATGATGACCACACAATCCCAATCCTCATATTCAGCATCAATACGGTTGAGGGCAGCGATGACACTTTGCTCTACGCCCTCGCCCTGCATAGTGGCAGCAAAAAGGCCCGTCTTGAACTGCAAGCCATAATCGTTGCCGGCAAGTTGATTGCAGAAATCGCCATAACCGGCAGCCGTGGCACTCGACACGACCGCAATGCGCTGGCAGAACATCGGGAGAGCCAGTTCCTTCTGCAAATCGAAGACACCTTCTTCTTTCAGCGTCCGGATGATTTCCTGTCGCTTGCGAGCCATATCTCCCATCGTATAGTTGGGGTCTATGTCGTCAATGATCCATGAGAAGCCATAGTTCTCGTGGAACTGTGCATGCACCTTGAGAAGGACCTTCATTCCGGCATGAAGTCTTTGTCCTGTAATCTGCTCAAACTGCGGGCGTATGCTTATCCAGCGGTTACGCCAGCAGGCAGCATGAGCCTTGGCTATGGGTGTATTGGAGCGTTCTTCCTTCTCTATCAGTTCCATGTAGCAATGACCTCCATACCCCTCGCGCACCTCCGACAGTTCCGCCTCTACCCAATAACTGTCGGGCAGAGTCATCGAAAGTGCATCACGAACCATCGAGTTCAATTCATAGAGAGATAATCTTTGCTTCATACTCTTATATTTTCATCTCCATGCCTACTTTATCGCTTTCCCTGTCAGGTAAGCTTTCCAGAAGTCCGGCACACCATATCCATAGATATTATCGGGATGCTGCTGATTATTGCCAGCCAACCTGACGAGTTTGATGATCTGTCGGGCAGACTTGTGCGGGAAAGCCTGCCACAGGCAAGCCACCATGCCAGCCACGAGGGGCGAAGAGAAAGACGTGCCATTGTCGTTGATAATGCTTCCACGTCCTGTTATGACAGAGGTAGGACTTCCCATCGCCATCACATCGGGCTTGATGCGTCCGTCGGCAGTAGGACCGACAGCACTGAAGGGAGCATTGACACCTTGCGGATTGACACTGCCCACCGTGATAATATCCTTGGCATCGGCAGGAAAGTTGATGCGTTTCCAGGTTCCCATACCGTCATTGCCAGCCGAATTGACGCAGACAATACCTTTGTCTGCCAACATAGAGGCAGTATGCGAGATGAGCGCCGTCTGTCCGTCCTGCTCGGCATAACGATGACTCGTAGAGGCATCATCGAAATCATGATATCCCAAAGAAGAATTGATGACATCTACCCCCACACTGTCGGCATATTCGGCAGCCTCGGCCCAGTAGTCTTCCTCGGCAAGACTCTCCGTACGCTCGTCCTCGCAGCGCACCAAGAGATAGGAGGCCTCGGGAGCCACACCTACATAATAATTCGGCGCATTGGCAGCCATGACAGAAAGCACCATCGTGCCGTGCTCCATCTCTGAGAAGATATTATCAGAGGGAGGAACCACAAAATCCTTCAGTCCAGCCAGCCGGATGCCATGAAAAGCCGGAATCTTGTCGACATTCATAAAGCCCCCATCGAAGACGGCTATCATCATGTCCTTGCCACGAAACCCACTGTCGTGCAGTCGCTTGCCACCCAAAGATGAAATCTGCGCATCGGCCGAACCATAAGCCTCGCTATAGCTCTCCCAGGGACTCAGTTCCTTACGGAAGGAAGTACGTTTGCGCTGACTCACCGAGTCGGGCGAGGCAAAGACCTTCACCTTGCGCGTAATGAAGGGCAGTTCCTGCAGTCGCCTGAGCTGCTTCTCCTTATGAACACGCACCAGCAGGGTGTTGTTCCACTTGCTCCTCCCCACAATCTCTACCCCGGCTTGGCTCACAGCCTTCACATAGGCAGGAGCCACAGGCAGGTCGGTAAGGTCGACAGCCAGCTTCTGTCGCTTGCGTCTTTCGATCGAGCGTGAAGAGAGAAACTCCTCAGGTCTGTCGATCGAGAAGGGGTTATGTTCGAGGTCTTTGTCCTGCAGATAGATGCGGTACATCAAGCACTTGCCACCGGGGAAAGACACCAGGTTGGTGTCAGCTATGCGGGCAGGAGCCAGAATGCCCCATGCCACCAGCAGGAATATAAGTACAGCTTGTTTCATTTGCTTCGAAAAAGGATTTAGTCACAAGATGCAAAAGTAAGTTTTTCTTGCGACATAGCCAAACGAAAAGTCATATTTTTGTCCATTTGTCATCATCGAGGCAACTTTTTCGTACAGAACGGACAAGGTATCAATATTTTTTTGTAATTTTGCAACATGGAAAATAAGCAAGCGACATTAGAATTAGGCACCAAGCCTGTGGGTAAATTGCTTATACAATATGCCCTTCCCGCCATGATAGCGATGACGGCAGCCTCGCTCTACAACATCGTAGACCGCGTGTTTATCGGTCAGGGAGTAGGAGCCATGGCCATCTCCGGTCTTGCCATCACCTTCCCCTTTATGAACCTCACGGCAGCCTTTGGAGCCGGTATTGGCGTGGGAGCCTCAACAGCCATCAGTGTGAAACTGGGCCAGAAAGACTACGCCACAGCCCAAAACATATTAGGCAACACGATATCGCTTAATCTCATCATCGGTATCGGACTGAGTATCATCTGTCTGCTCTTCCTCGACCCCATCCTTCGGTTCTTCGGAGCCAGCGACCAGACGCTGATCTATGCTCACGAGTATATGGTCATCATCCTGTTGGGCAACGTGGTGAGCCACATGTACTTTGGCATGAATGCCCTGCTCAGGGCAGCAAGCAAGCCACGGCAAGCCATGTATGCCACCATCTTCACGGTGGTGATGAACGTGATACTGGACGCACTCTTCATCATCGTCTTCAAATGGGGAATACAGGGAGCCGCTATTGCCACCATCCTGTCGCAGCTGATGGCGCTGTGCTGGCAATTCAAACTCTTCAGCAACAAGAGCGAGCTGCTCCACTTCAAGAAAGGCATCTACAAACTGAAGCGCAAACTCGTAGACAACATTCTCGCCATAGGCATCTCGCCCTTCCTGATGAACGTGTGCGCCTGCATCATCGTCATCTTCATCAACAACCAGCTGGTACGCTTCGGAGGCGACCTGTCGGTGGGAGCCTACGGAATAGCCAATGGCATCGCGATGGTGTTTGTGATGTTCGTGTTCGGCGTCAACCAGGGCATGCAGCCAATAGCCGGCTACAACTATGGCGCGCAGAAGATAGACCGACTGATGCGCGTGCTGAACCTCAGCATCCTTGCAGCCACAGCCATCATGGTGACGGGCTGGCTGATAGCCATGTTCCTACCCTATTATTGCGCACGACTGTTTACTACAGACAAGACGCTGATAGACTTGGGCATCAAGGCCATCAGAGTAGTGATGGTCTGCTTCCCGATCATCGGATTCCAGATGGTCATCACCAATTTCTTCCAGTGCATCGGAAAGGTAAAGATCAGCATCTTCCTCTCCCTGTCGAGACAGTTGCTCATCCTCCTGCCGCTCTTAGCTTTCCTGCCGATGATATGGGATATCGACGGCGTATGGTACAGTATGCCTATCTCCGATTTCTCGGCTGCAGTCATTGCCGGAGTCGTGATGATGAGATACATGAACAAGCAGAAGAGAATGCACAAGGAGAACGAGAAGTTAAAGGAGAACTCCTGAACTTGCCAAAGTTCAATAAATCATTCTACAAAAAAAATAATACCTTATGACTAAGATAATTATAAACGTGGGCCGACAGATAGGCAGTGGCGGACACATCATCGCAGAGAAGTTGGCAAAGGATTTCGATTGCAAGTGCTACGACCGTGAGCTGCTCAACCTGGCAGCCAAGGAGAGCGGATTCTCCGAGAAATTCTTCGAGCAGAACGATGAGCAGAAGGGATTCTTCAAGTCTCTCTTCCACACCCATCTGCCTTTCCTGAGCGACAACAATTTCTATCACAACGACTTCTCGCAGGAAGGACTGTACAAGTTTCAGAGCGATGCCATCAAGAAGGCAGCCGACGAGGGCAACTGCGTTTTCGTAGGCCGTACTGCCGACTATGTGCTGCGCGATTACAAGAACGTGATCAACATCTTCATCACCGCCAACATCGACGACCGCATCAAGGCCGTGTGCAAGCGAAAGAACATCGACAGAGCCGCCGCCCGCAAGTTCATCGAGAACCACGAGGAGCAGCGCGCCTCCTACTACGATTACTATACAGGCAAGAAGTGGGGGCACAGCGAAAGCTACGACCTCTGCATCAACAGCAGCCTTCTGGGAATAGAAGAGACAGAGAAGTTTATCGCAGAATTTATCAGAAAGAAATTTAATTTATAATTAACTTCGCATGTGGGGAAGTTAAAGGAGTTTAGGAGTTAAGACGTATGTCTTGCTGCTTAATAACTACGCCAAAAAGACTGTTGTCTTAACTCCTCAGCGACCGTAGGGAGCGATAACTCCTTTAACTTCTGAAACAAAACATTAAAACCATCATATATATAAATGAAGAAGATTATGCTTTTGGGCTCAGGCGAACTGGGCAAGGAGTTTACCATCGCCGCAAAGCGCGCAGGACAGTACGTCATCGCTTGCGACAAGTATGACAATGCACCAGCCATGCAAGTAGCCGACGAGCGAGAAGTGTTCTCGATGCTCGATGGCGACGCATTGACCGCAGTGGTAGAGAAACATCGTCCAGACATCATCGTGCCCGAGATTGAAGCCATCCGCACCGAGCGACTCTTCGACTTCGAGAAAGAGGGCATTCAGGTTGTGCCTTCAGCACGCGCCGTCAACTACACCATGAACCGCCGTGCCATCCGCGACCTGGCAGCCAAGGAACTGGGACTGCGCACAGCCAAGTATTTCTATGCCAAGACCTTCGAGGAGTTTAAGAACGCAGCCGACGAGATCGGCTTCCCATGCGTAGTGAAGCCACTGATGAGTTCCAGCGGTCACGGACAAAGCTATGTTCACAACGACGACGAGCTGGTAGAAGCATACAAGGAAGCCATGGAGGAAGGCCGTGGCGACGTCAAGGAAGTGATCATCGAAGAATTCATCGACTTCGATTCTGAGTTCACCCTCCTCACCGTCACACAGAAAGACGGCCCTACCCTCTTCTGCCCACCTATCGGCCACGTACAGAAAGGCGGCGATTATCGTGAGAGTTGGCAACCCTTCCAGCTTCCTGAGGAAGCCCTGAAGAAGGCCCAGCACATAGCAGCCGAAGTCACCAAGGCCCTTACCGGTGCCGGACTTTGGGGCGTAGAGTTCTTCCTGAGCAAGCAGGGCGAAGTCATCTTCTCTGAGCTGAGTCCACGTCCACACGATACGGGTATGGTAACCCTGGGTCACACCACCAACCTGAGCGAGTTCGAGCTTCACTTCCGTGCCGTCATGGGCTTGCCTATCGCCGGCATCCATCTCGAGCATATCGGCTGTTCTGCCGTCATCCTCTCACCAGAAGAGAGTACCGAGCCATTGCACTACAACCTCATAGATGCCCTGAAGGAAGACCACACCCGCATCCGCATCTTCGGCAAGCCAGAGGCTCACGTAGGCCGCCGCATGGGAGTCGTTCTCTGCTACGGCGAGAAGGGCGACGACCTGAATGCCCTGCGCGACAAGGCAAAACGTCTGGCAAAGACCGTACTCGGCACAGACCCATACATGAAGAAATAAGACATGAAAGAATTAGGAAGAATCATCACATTACCCAAGATATTCGACCCAAGAGGCAACCTGACAGTGGCAGAGGGAGAGACAAACATTCCCTTTGCCATTGCCCGTGCCTACTGGACCTACGACGTTCCGGGCGGAGAAAGCCGTGGGGGCCATGCCCACAAGGAATGTCAGGAATTCATCATTGCAGCCAACGGTTCCTTCTCCGTCACGCTCGATGACGGAGAGCAAAAGAAGACCTATCATCTCAACCATCCTTGGGAAGGCTTGTTCGTAGATGTCAATATCTGGCGGACACTGGATGATTTCTCTTCCGGCTCCCTTTGCCTGGTACTTGCCTCCAAAAAGTTTAAGGAAGAAGACTATATACGCGAATATGACGAATATCTCAAATATGTAAGACATCATATTTGATACTACTCAATACACAAGACATCATGTTTGAAATCATCAAATACACCCCCGAATATCGCCAGCAATGGGATGAGTATGTGGCAAAAGCCCGAAACGCTACGTTTCTCTTTTACCGCAACTATATGGATTACCATTCCGACCGGTTCAAGGACTATTCCCTGATGTTCTACAAGAACGGAAAGATCCATTCCATCCTGCCAGCCCATCAGGTAGGCAAGACCCTCTGCTCGCATTTCGGACTCACCTATGGCGGACTGATCATGAACATTCACGTCACGATTTCAGAGGTCTGCCAACTCTTTGAGGAACTGAATGTCTATCTGCATCTTCATGGTTTCGAGAAGGTACAGTATCGTCCTATTCCCTGGATCTATCATCTCCATCCTTCAGAAGAAGATCTCTATGCCATCTTCTGGAAATGCAAGGCTCATCTTTCGCTCCGCAATATCGGCACAACCATCTTCATGCAGCAGAAATTGCGCTGGCGCAAAGACCACCTGCGCCGTCTGAAGAAGGCTCATCAGAATGGAGTGACCGTAGTGAGAGATGCAAGCCTGTCGGAATTCTGGGAGGTATTGAATGAGAACCTGAAAAAGCGATTTGGTGCCAAACCGGTACACACGCTTCAGGAAATGGAACTTCTGAAAAGTCGATTCCCCGAGAATATCATCCAATACAATGCTTATCGCAACGGGCATATTATAGGAGGGCTCACCTTTTATATTACCCAGCAAGTAATACATGGACAATATAGTTCTACCAACGATGAGGGAAAGGAATTCGGAGCCATGGAGGCTATCTACGAACAGATTATGTATCATGACTACCCCGATTATCCATACCTGGATTTCGGCAGTTCTACGGAACAGCAGGGAGCCTGGATCAACGAAGGCCTCATCGCCCACAAGGAAGGTTACGGAGGAAGAGGCGTGGTTTACGACACCTACGAATGGACAGTATAAAGAGAAATCCCGAAGTTCACACGATAGTGAGCTTCGGGATTTTTGTTATGTGAGTTAACAGGTTAACAGTTAACAGCCGTTTTTTGCATACTTGCCAGCAATTATACCTTTTTATAAATGCAGTATTCTGTCTTTTACAAGAGTATAACCGTCACACCTCGTGCAGCCTGTGCTCCCATGACGAGTGCCTGCTCTATATCGGCAGTCTTTGAAGGACCGCTGATGAATGTGCCGAAGTTGTACTTCGGATCCATTTCGATACGGGCATAAGCCTCGTGCATATTGTTCACCACCTTATCTTTCTCCAAGATGATGACGAGATACTCAGAAATGAAAAGCACGGCCTTCTCCTTCATCGTCTGTGGAATCCAGACGCAGCCGTTCTCTGCCACGCCCAATGCTCCACGAACTATTCCCACATCCGTGCCATTCAGATCGTTGGCCTCTGCCACCGTATCGGGGTTCTTCTGAGCTATCGTTATCTCTGGAAGATGAGAGGCGAAAACCTTTGCCTCAGGATATGCTCTCTTCACCAGTTCGTCAAGGCTCTCGCCTTCCTTGGCCTCTATCACGTGTCCACCCACTGACTCTGTCATCTCTACAAACTGTCTCAAAGTATCCTCGTATTGGATGCCCTTCACTTCCACGGCAGGCATATCGAATTGAACGTGCGTATTCTTACGCAGTTTGTTCAGCAATTCTTCTTTTTTCATTTTACTTTCCCCTCCTTCCATAATTGATGAAACGATTTCTTCGCAAACTTAGGCATGGCGTGTCCGATGCCCCATGCATTCAGATGGCTGAAGTGTGTACAGCACTCTGGCACAAGATTGGCAAGGGGTGCAAACTTCAGGGCCGTGGTATAGAGCGAAGGATGATCGAAGAGATACTTCATTCCGCAGGACATGGCTTTCTTGATGGGGTCGGCCTTGCCCAGCTTCTCCAGATTCTGACGCCATAAATAAATCTGCGAGCCTGGTCCTACCTTGGAAGGACAGACATTGTCGCATGACAGGCACAGGGTGCAGGCTGACACGTTGTCGGCATACTGCTGTGGATTCTTCAGCATGCCCAGGTTTACACCGACAGGGCCGGGGATGAAATAGGTGTAACTGTAGCCTCCCGAACGGCGATAGACGGGGCAGGTATTCATACAGGCGCCACAACGCATGCACTTCAGCGTCTGCCAGTGGTCCTTGTCGGCAAGGATGTCGCTTCTGCCATTGTCTACCAGCACCACGTGCATCTCGGCGCCTGGACGGGCCTGACGGAAATGGGAGGTATAAGTGGTGGTGGGCTGACCTGTACCGCAGCGACAAAGCAGGCGCTGGAACACGGCCAAAGACTGATAGTCGGGAACCAACTTCTCTATACCCATTGCCACGATGTGGAGCTTGGGCATGGAGGTTGTCATGTCGGCATTGCCCTCGTTGGTGCATACCACACAGTCGCCTGTGGCTGCCACACCAAAGTTGCAGCCTGTCATTCCGGCACCTGCCTCCATAAACTGGTTGCGCAGATGATGGCGGGCGCAACGGGTCAGGTATGTTGGGTCGTAGTTGCCTGTTTCCTTGGAGATGCCTTTCTCCTCAAACATTCTTCCCACTTCCTCACGCTTCAGGTGGATGGCGGGCATCACGATGTGGCTGGGCTTTTGGTGCAGCAACTGTATGATGCGCTCTCCCAGGTCGGTTTCCACCACATCAATGCCATGCTGTTCGAGGTAAGGATTCATCTCGCATTCCTCGGTAAGCATCGACTTCGACTTTACCATCTTTTTCACGTTGTGATCCTTGAGGATACTGAGCACTATCTCGTTGAACTCCTGTGCATCCTTTGCCCAGTGCACCTTGACACCACGGCTCTCCAGATTCTTGGAGAACATATCGAGGTAATCGGCCAGATGGGTGATGGTATGTTTCTTGATTTCTGACGCATGCTCGCGAAGGTCTTCCCATTCGGGCAACTGCTGCGCCATGTTGTCTCTCTTCTGGCGCACCGACCAGAAGGTGTTGTCGTGCCAGGTGGTCTTCTCTACGTTCTGCGTAAACTTCGCAGCTCTCTTGGAATGTTCTGTACTCATAGTCCTGCAGATAGTATTTGTACAACATGAATAAACTTGATGGGCATCTTCTCTTTCTTGGCAATGCCTGCCATGTGCATGAGGCAGGAAGAGTCGGGACCGGTCACATACTCGGCACCTGTAGCCATGTGGCGACGAATCTTGTCCTCGCCCATTCGTGTGGACACGGCAGGCTCCTCGATGGAGAACATGCCGCCGAAGCCACAGCACTCATCCTTGCGCTCGGGCTCGTGGATGGTGATTCCTTCTACCATCTGCAACAGGTCGATGATCTTGTTGAAAGGAGCTACATGCTGCTCTGAGGGGGAGGAAAGTCCCAACTCTCTCACGCCATGGCAACTGTTGTGTACACTCACCACATGGGCAAACTTGCCCGGCACATGGTCGACCTTGAGCACATCGTGCAGAAACTCCACAATGTCCATAATCTTTTTTGAAGCCACGCAGTCGTGCTTGCCCTCCAAAATCTTAGGGTAATAAACTCTCACATAGGCTGCACACGAGGCTGAAGGTGCCACGATGTAGTCATAATCTTTGAAGATATCATCGAAGGTTTCTATCACCTTCATAGACTTGTCCTGAAAGCCAGCATTTGCCATCGGCTGACCACAACAGGTTTGTCTTTCTGGATATCCCACTTCAAGCCCATAATGTCTGAGCAACTTGTATGTAGCCACACCCGCTTCAGGATAAAGCGCATCTACATAGCAAGGGACGAATAATCCGACTTTCATTGTTGTATAAGAATCTTTTTGCTATAAATTTTATGTCTTGTATATTTTCTGTAACGTTTGCAAAAGTAATAAAAATATCACAAACTCAAAACATTCTTAAAAGAAAAATATTATTATTGACCTGTTGGCGGAATTAATTTAGTGCATACTTAATTCTGCCAATGGGTGGTCTGTAAGTTGTTGTGAGAATATTGTCTCAATCCTCTTTCTTGCCTTTGCAAACGGAATGAATGTCGGTTTCCAATCCTTTTGGTTGAGCCGATACGGACACTCCAGTCTTATGTGTGCGGTTTCGAACAAGTCAAGCTGTACGTCAGCTCCAATATACCCTTTGTCACCATAGATGCTACAGTCGTGATAAGTATGTTTTACATCCTTCATATAATGGAGGTCCGCCACACTTGCCTTTGACAGATCATAGGAATGGATAACTCCACTTAACCCACAGAGAGCGTGTAACTTATAACCAAAATAATACGTGTTCTGCGAAGCACAGAAGCCGAAGTCGGGAGCTTGCGAGAAATTGCCGGTACGTCCCATCTTGCAACGTTTTCCTCTTGCAACCCTACAGACCTCTATCGGCTTGGAGTCAACAAAGAATTGTTCCTCTCCGCCATCCATTTCCATGGCAATCCGCTTGCGCAGTTCCTCACACAGGCCTGCCGTTTTCTTCCTGCGGTCATGCCGTCAAGGATAGCGCCACCACTTCCAAATCCGAAAACTTGGGAACAGGACCACGACGTGGAACATTACCCGATTCATTGACGAGATTTTCAGAGAATTGCTTGCATATCTCGAGTATTTTGACGAATTTTGTATAAAGGTTGTACATACGATGGTTTGGACTTAATGTTTTGAACACCACTAAGTTACTAAAAATCAGCGATATGTGCAACTTTTTACTCATATTTGTCAACTTAAATTAATTCCGCCAACGGGTTATTATTGATATTATTTAATAAGCAAAGAAATTTGCAGAAGTCAAAAAAATGATGTAACTTTGCATCCAGAAATAATGTATTTGACCTAAACAACCCAAATACAACCCTAAGCATTAGATACAATTCAAGAACAAACTTATAGTTATAAAAATAATGATGAAGAAACAGCTTAAGAAAGTCCTCGTACTGGGTTCCGGTGCTTTGAAAATCGGCCAGGCAGGTGAGTTTGACTATTCCGGTTCGCAAGCCCTCAAGGCTTTGCGTGAGGAGGGTATCAGTTCCATCCTCATCAATCCCAATGTTGCAACGATTCAGACAAGTGAAGGTATCGCAGACAAGGTTTATTTCTTGCCAGTGACACCTTTTTTTGTAACTGAAATCATCAAGAAGGAGCGCCCTGACGGCATCATGCTCGCATGGGGTGGACAGACTGGCCTCAACGTGGGTACTGAACTCTATCTTAGTGGTGTGCTCAAGGAATACGGTGTGCAGGTTCTCGGCACATCGGTAGAGGCTATCATGAACACCGAAGACCGCGACCTCTTCGTGAAGGAGCTCAACAAGGTTGACCTCAAGGTGCCGGTAAGCCACGCCTGCGAGAACATGGAAGAGGCTGTCGACGCTGCCCGCAAGATAGGCTATCCTATCATGATTCGTTCGGCTTATGCGCTGGGCGGTCTCGGCTCTGGTGTCTGCAAGACTGAGGAGGAGTTCAAGGAGATTGCTGAATCGGCCTTTACCTTCGCTCCTCAGGTGCTCGTTGAGGAGAGCCTGAAGGGATGGAAGGAGATTGAGTTTGAGTGCATCCGCGATGCCAACGACCGCTGCTTCACCGTTGCCTCTATGGAGAATTTCGACCCATTGGGCATTCACACGGGCGAGTCTATCGTTGTGGCTCCTACCTGTTCGCTTACCGATGAGCAGGTGAAGATGCTGCAGGACATTGCCGTGAAGTGCGTGCGCCATCTGCAGATTGTTGGCGAGTGCAACATCCAGTATGCCTTCAATGCCGAGACCAACGACTATCGCATCATCGAGATCAATGCCCGTCTGAGCCGTTCGTCTGCTCTTGCCTCTAAGGCTACCGGTTATCCGCTCGCCTTTGTGGCTGCCAAGATTGCCCTTGGCTATACACTCGACCAGATAGGTGAGATGGGAACTTCCAACTCGGCCTATGTGGCTCCTTCACTCGACTATATGATCTGTAAGATTCCCCGTTGGGACCTTACCAAGTTTGCCGGTGTAAGCCGCAAGATCGGTTCTTCGATGAAGTCGGTAGGTGAAATCATGTCTATCGGCCGCTCTTTCGAGGAGATGCTCCAGAAGGGTCTGCGCATGATCGGTCAGGGTATGCACGGTTTCGTAGGCAACGACCACACCAAGTTCGACAACCTGGACGAGGAGCTTTCCAATCCTACCGACCTCCGTATCTTTGCCATCGCCCAGGCTTTGGAGGAAGGCTACACCATCGAGCGCATCGAGGAGCTGACCAAGATCGACCCTTGGTTCATCGAGCGCATGAAGAATATTGTTGACTACAAGCACAAGCTTTCTGAATACAACACATTGGAGGAGATTCCTGCCGAGGTATTGCGCGAGGCCAAGGTTTTGGGCTTCTCTGACTTCCAGATAGGCCGCTTCGTACTGAAGACACAGGACACCAATATGGAGAAGGAGGTTCTCGCTGTTCGTGCCCAACGCAAGAAGCTGAACATCCTGCCTGCCGTGAAGCGCATCCCTACTGTGGCCAGCGAGCATCCCGACCTGACCAACTATCTCTACATGACTTACGCCGTAGAGGGTTACGACATCAACTACTACAAGAACGAGAAATCGGTCATCGTACTGGGTTCGGGTGCTTACCGCATCGGTTCGTCCGTAGAGTTCGACTGGTGTTCGGTCAATGCCATCAACACAGCCCGCAAGTTGGGCTACAAGTCTATCATGATCAACTACAACCCCGAGACCGTGTCTACCGACTACGATATGTGCGACCGTCTCTACTTCGATGAGCTTTCGTTCGAGCGTGTACTCGATGTCATCGACCTGGAGTCACCACGTGGTGTGATTGTTTCTGTGGGTGGACAGATTCCTAACAACCTGGCTATGAAGCTCCATCGCCAGTCTGTGCCAATCCTCGGTACATCTCCTGTGAACATCGACCGTGCCGAGAACCGCGGTAAGTTCTCTGCCATGCTCGACAAGTTGGGCATCGACCAGCCTAAGTGGAGCGCCCTCACCTCGATGGAGGATGTTCAGAAGTTCATCGACGAGGTAGGCTATCCTGTGCTCGTTCGTCCATCCTACGTTCTTTCTGGCGCAGCCATGAACGTTTGCCACGACGATGACGAGTTGCGTCGCTTCCTCGAGGCTGCTTCTGAGGTTTCCAAGGAGTATCCTGTGGTTATCTCTCAGTTTATGACAGAGACCAACGAGATAGAGTTCGACGGTGTGGCTCAGAACGGCGAGGTAGTAGAGTACGGTATCTCAGAGCACGTAGAGTATGCGGGTGTTCACTCCGGCGACGCTACGATGACCTTCCCTGCTCAGCAGATTTCCTTCGCCACAGCCCGTCAGATCAAGAAAATCTCACGTGCCATTGCCAAAGAGCTCAACATCTCTGGTCCTTTCAATATCCAGTATCTGGCCAAGGGTCGCGACGTGAAGGTGATCGAGTGCAACCTGCGTGCTTCCCGCTCTTTCCCATTCGTGAGCAAGGTATTGAAGCGCAACTTCATCGAGACAGCTACACGCATCATGCTCGATGCTCCTTACCAGAAGCCAGACAAGTCGGCTTTCGACATCGACCGCATGGGCGTGAAGGCTTCGCAGTTCTCATTCGCCCGTTTGCAGAACGCGGACCCAGTACTTGGCGTCGACATGAGTTCTACAGGTGAGGTAGGCTGTATGGGCGACACCTTCGAGGAGGCATTGCTCAACTCGCTGATTGCCACAGGCTACAAGATTCCTTCAAAGGAGAAGGGCATCATGATTTCGAGCGGTGGCACCAAGGAGAAGGCTTCCATGCTCGATGCTGCCCAGGCTCTGGTAAAGAACGGCTACACCGTTTATGCCAGCGAGGGAACAGCCAAGTTCCTCAACGACAATCATGTGAAGGCTATTGCCGTGGCTTGGCCCGACGAGGATCACAAGGACATGCCTAACGTCATGGAAATGATTGCCGACCACAAGTTCGACCTTATCGTGAACATTCCTAAGAACCATACCAAGCGAGAGCTTACCAATGGTTACAGAATCCGTCGCGGTGCCATCGACCACAACATTCCATTGATGACCAACGCACGCTTAGCCTCAGCCTTCATCGAGGCTTTCTGCACACTCTCGCAGGACGACCTGCAGATTAAGAGTTGGCAGGAGTACGAGTAATCTCGTTGTAATCCGTGCCTTATTTGGATGGAATTACGCAGCACGCCCTGAAAGGGCAGAAGCAAGTTATGATCAGCACGCCCTGAAAGGGCAGAAGCAAGTTATGATCAGCACGCCCTGAAAGGGCAGAAGCTCCTAGCCCAGGGCAATCGCCCTGGGTTATCATGTTCGCAAATTTGTCGCCCTGTAAGGGCAAAAGCTTTAAAACTCCAGGAAATTTACAAAGCTTTTGCCCTTACAGGGCGCATTGCTGATTGTCATTACACCCAGGGCGCTGCCCTGGGCTAGGAGCTTCTGCCCTTTCAGGGCGTGCTGTTGGAGAGCTTCAGCCCCTTCCTTTGCTTTACCCTTCGGCCATCGATTTTCAATTCCGCTACGCGCCGGTGACCGTTGGTTCAGGGCACAAACTTACGGGGCTTTTTTATTCTCTGCCATGAGAAAAAGGAGCTGAAATGATGCCTTTCTCATTATTTTGTTGTACCTTTGCAAACAGAAATAAGAATAAAGAATGATAGTTTGTATAGCAGAGAAACCCAGTGTTGCCAAAGACATAGCCCGCATCATAGGAGCCAACAAGGCACACGACGGATATATGGAAGGTAACGGATACCAAGTAACCTGGACCTTCGGCCACTTGTGTGAGCTGAAGGAACCCGACGACTATACCCCCATGTGGAAAAGATGGAGCCTTTCGGCCCTGCCCATGATTCCACAAAGATTCGGCATCAAGCTCATCAATGACGAAGGCATCAAGCGACAGTTTGATACCATAGAGCGACTGATGCAGGCGGCCGACAGCATCATCAACTGTGGTGACGCCGGACAGGAAGGTGAGCTCATACAGAGATGGGTGATGCAGAAAGCACAGGCCAAATGTCCCGTAAAGCGACTCTGGATTTCATCAATGACCGATGAAGCCATCCGACAGGGATTTCAAGAACTGAAAGACCAGAGTGAGTATCAGCCGCTCTACCTTGCCGGACTCTCACGTGCCATAGGCGACTGGATACTCGGAATGAACGCCACACGTCTATACACCCTGAAATACGGACAGAACAGACAGGTGCTCAGCATAGGACGTGTGCAGACTCCCACCCTTGCACTCATCGTGAACCGACAGAAAGAAATCGACAACTTCGAGCCAGAACCCTACTGGGTACTTGCCACCATCTATCGCGACACACAGTTTACTGCCACAAGCGGTAAATTCACCAGCAAGGAGGAAGGCGAGAAAGCATTCAGCACCATCGCCGGAAAGCCCTTCACCGTGACTGCTGTCACCAAGAAGAAAGGCACCGAGGCGCCACCTCACCTCTACGACCTCACATCGCTGCAGGTGGACTGCAACAAGAAGTTCAGCTATTCTGCCGACATGACGCTCAAGCTCATACAGAGCCTCTACGAGAAGAAATTTACTACCTATCCTCGTGTGGACACCCAGTTTCTTACCGACGACATCTACCCCAAATGTCCTCAGATTCTCAATGGTGTGAGTCAGGCAAAGATCAACAGCCAGCAGAAATACCTGCCCCTGATACAGCAACTGGCAGCAACAGGAAAGAAACTGCCCAAGAGCAAAAAGGTGTTCGACAACAGCAAAGTGACCGACCACCATGCCATCATCCCTACAGGAGTGCCACCCTCGGGACTTACAGATATGGAAGCCAATGTGTACGACCTCATTGCCAAGCGCTTCATCAGTATCTTTTATCCTGACTGCAAGTTCTCTACCACAACCGTCCTGGGCGAAGTAATCGGCGAGACTGACGGTAAAGAACAGAAGGTGGAATTCAAAGTGAGCGGCAAGGAAATACTCGAACCAGGCTGGAGAGATGTATATGCCAAGGAGTCAAACAACAAAAACACCGACGAGGAGGAGACTGACGGCAACAACAGCAAGAAGGAAAACGTAGAAGAACGCACCCTGCCCACATTCGTGAAGGGAGAGAGCGGTGACCACAAGCCTACACTCACGGAGAAGTGGACCACACCGCCCAAATACTACACCGAAGCCTCGCTGCTCAGAGCCATGGAGACGGCTGGAAAGTTTGTGGAAGACGAAGAACTGCGCGCTGCCCTGAAGGAGAACGGAATAGGCAGACCTTCATCGCGTGCCGGCATCATCGAAACCCTCTTCAAGCGACACTACATAAGGCGACAGCGAAAAAACCTCGTTGCCACACCTACGGGTATCGAACTCATCGACACCATCAACGAGGAACTGCTGAAAAGCTGCGAGCTGACAGGTATCTGGGAGAAGAAGTTGCGCGACATAGAGCACAAGACCTACGACCCTGCCGACTTCATCAACGGACTGAAGGAACAGATCAACCAGATTGTGAAAGACGTGCTGTCGGACAACAGCGCACGCCACGTCACCATAACCACCGAGGAAGACCTCAAGAAAAAGCCTGCAGCCAAGAAAACTACGGCAAGAAAGCCTTCGGCGACTGGAACACCGCAGCCTGCGACTCCTGCGGCAAACGAAGACTCAATGGTAGGCAAGCCCTGCCCACTGTGTGGAAAGGGAACCATCATCAAGGGAAAGACAGCCTACGGATGCAGCAACTGGAAGGAAGGATGCCAGTACAGACTGCCATTCGACAAGATGTAAATCTCTGAGGTTTCGCATGTACGGAAGTTGAGTAAATCTCTGGTAAGAAAAAATAATTCACCCCTTTTTACGTTATCCTAATATGAAACATATTAGACGGAACACAATGCTCTTGCTCATCAGCAGCCTCCTGCTGATGAGCTGTGGAGCAGACAAGTATATGAAGAAAGGCGAGAAGTTTCTTGCCTTAGGCGAATACTACGATGCTGCCAACCAGTTCAAGCAGGCTTACACGCGTACGCCAGCCAAGGAGCGCGACACCCGTGGAAAACGGGCTCTGAAGATGGCTCAATGCTACCAGCGCATCAATGCCACACCCAAAGCCATAGCTGCCTATCGAAACGCCATACGCTACAACCAGGCAGCGAAGGAAGACCAACTGGCCTATGCACGACAGTTGCTCAAGAATGGCGACTACCGACAGGCTGAGAAGGTGTTCCTGATGCTCAAAGACTCCATGCCTGGAAACCAGCTCGTTGCCAACGGACTGAAGTCGGCACAGATGGCACCCGAATGGAAGAAGCAGGGAAGCCGATACATCGTAAAACGCATGGATATCTTCAACTCACGACGCCACGACTATTCGCCCGTACTCTTCGGCGATGACTACGACCAACTTTATTTTACCTCGACACGCAACGAGGCGCTGGGAGACGAACTGAGTGGAATCACAGGCACCAAGGCTGGCGACATCTTCCTCTCAGAAAAAGACGACCGAGGGAAATGGAGCAAACCCGAGGCCATAGGCACCGGACTGAACACCGACTATGATGAGGGAGCCTGCTGCTTTACGCCCGATGGCAGGGAAATGTATCTCACCCAATGTGTCACCGACCCCTCATCGCCACGTTATGCACAGATAGCCACCTCACCACGTTCGGATGCGGCTTGGGGAAAAGCCACGATGCTGGAAGTGACGAAAGACACACTGAGCAGCTATGCCCATCCTGCCATCTCGCCCGATGGAGAATGGCTCTACTTCGTTTCCGACATGCCGGGAGGAATGGGCGGACTCGACATCTGGCGTGTCAGACTTACGGCTGCCGGACTGGGAGGAGTAGAGAACCTTGGCGAACCTGTCAACACTCCTGGCGACGAGATGTTTCCTACCTTCCGTCCCAATGGCGACCTGTACTTCAGCAGCAACGGACATCCCGGAATGGGCGGACTCGACATCTACATAGCCAAAGTAGATGCCAAGACACGCCAATACAAGATAGAACATCCTGGTTATCCACTCAACTCAGAGGGCGACGACTTCGGAATGACCTTCGAGGGACCTCACAACCGAGGCTTCTTCTCGTCAAACCGTAAAGACGGACGCGGATACGACCATATCTACTCGTTCGAGAACCCCGAAATCGTTACCACCATCAAGGGATGGGTTTACGAGATGGGCGGTTATGAGCTTACTGCCGCACAGGTAATGGTGGTGGGCAACGACGGAACCTACAAGAAACTGCCTGTCAAGGGCGACGGCTCTTTCACTCTTCCCATCAAGCCTCATGTGGACTATCTGCTGATGGCATCGTGCAAGGGATTCCTCAATCACAAGGAAGAACTGCGTGTCGACACCGCCAAAGAGAGCAAGGAATATGTGCTGCAGTTCCCCTTGGCTTCTATCACAGCCCCGGTTCTTATCGACAACATCTTCTACGATTTCGACAAAGCCACCCTTACACCTGCCAGCACCAAGGCTCTCGACGAGCTCACAGCGCTGCTCAAGGAGAACCCTAATGTAACCATTGAGTTAGGAGCCCATTGCGACTATAAGGGAAGTGCCGAATACAATCAGCGCCTCTCGCAACGAAGGGCTCAGGCTGTAGTCGACTATCTCATCGCCCACGGCATAGCCAAAGACAGGCTCACGCCAAGAGGTTACGGATGGGAAAAGCCGAAGACCGTACGCAAGAAGATGACCGAGAAATATCCATGGCTCAAGGAAGGCGACGTGCTCACCACCGAGTTTATCACCAAGCAGACCAAAGAGCATCAGGAAATATGCAACCAGCTGAACCGACGCACCGAGTTTATCGTGCTGCGTACTACCTACGGACTCTTCGACGAGAAGGGAAATCTGAAGAATCCGCCTCAGCCCAAACAAAAGAAAGAAAACAAAAACGCAGAAGACGTCTTCGACATCGACTTCTGACAATAAGCAATAACACTACATCATGACCAAGATATTACCAGAAGAGTTTATACAGCAAACCCAGAAACTGATGGGTGAGGAAATGTTTGCGCAACTTTCCGACGCCATCTGTCATTCAGAGCCACCAACAAGTATCAGACTCAATCGGTTCAAAGCGCCACAGGGAACGCATCTTGCCGACAATAGCAGCACAGATGCTGAAGCCGAAGTGAAGACACATCATGAGTCGGAAAAAACGACTGCCTCTATTGTGCCCTGGTGTCCCGACTATGGCAGATACCTTACAGAAAGGCCCAACTTCACCTTCGACCCACTCTTCCATGCCGGTCTGTATTATGCCCAGGAAGCCTCTTCCATGTTTGTCGACCTCGTGGTAAGACAACTCATTCACGAGCCTGTTGTCATGCTCGACCTTTGTGCAGCACCTGGCGGAAAGTCTACAGCCGTGCGTAATGTCCTTCCCGACGGCAGTCTGCTCATCAGCAATGAACCCATGCGCACACGAGCACAGATTCTCGCAGAGAACATGCAGAAGTTCGGACACCCCGACGTTATCGTTACCAATAACTACCCCAAGGACTTCCAGAAGGCTGGCGTTCTCTTTGATGTCATCCTCGCTGATGTGCCCTGTTCGGGAGAAGGCATGTTCCGCAAAGACGACGGGGCAATAAGCGAATGGAGCATTGACAATGTAAACAACTGCAGTTCTCTGCAACGCAGCATCATCGAGGACATTTGGCCCTGCCTCAAACCTGGCGGACTGCTTATCTACTCTACCTGCACCTTCAACAAACTCGAGGACGAGTTGAACGCAGCCCACATCATCTACATGAAGGGAGCAGAACCTGTAGAACTCGATATTGACGAGGCGTGGGGCATCACGGGCAATCTGACTCACCACAATTTTCCTGTATATCGTTTTCTGCCTGGCAAGACACGCGGCGAAGGACTCTTCCTTGCCGTCATGCGAAAGAACGAGGATGCAGAGACACTCGATATCAAAATCCGACAGATATAACAAGAACAGAAAAAAAATAAAGGGAAAAAGCAGGGGCAACTCACCCTATTTACACATCCCCCAGGACTGGATCAATCATCCAGAATCCTATCAGGGCGCACGCATAGGCGATCATCTGTACGCCATATCGGAGTCATGGAGCAACATCTTTGACAGCGCATCTCCCAACCTCAAAGTTCTGCACGCTGGCATCGAGATAGGAACCATTAAAGCCTCACTCATTCCTGCACAAAGTCTGGCGCTGTCTATCGACTTGTCACGCCAAACATTCCCACAGGTAGAACTCAATTATGCCGATGCCTTGCGCTATCTGCGCAAAGAGGCTGTCAATCTGCCTGAAGGCACACCGCGCGGCTATGTGCTCGTCACCTATCGTGGAATTCCTTTAGGCTGGGAGAAGAACATCGGCAACCGTGCCAACAATCTCTACCCACAAGAATGGAAGATAAAGAGCAGCCACGTACCCGAAACCGACAAGCCTGTCATCACATGGTAAAACAGCAAGAAATAAGCCTCATCGCCTGCATTGCCCAGAATGGCGCCATCGGTTTTCACAACCATCTGCTCTACCCTATCAGGCAGGACATGCAGCGATTCAAGACGCTCACCACGGGACATACCGTCATCATGGGCAGGATGACTTATCTGTCGTTGCCCAACGGACCTTTGCCCAACAGGCGCAACATCATCGTCTCCAAGACAATGATGAAGGAGCAGAGTGCTGAGATGACATCTGCGAATGAAGCAGAATCAAAAAACAGAGAATTGTCTCATGCATCAGCACTTCAATACGAGGTGTGCAGCAGTTTGGAAGAAGCCCTTTCCAGATGCCGCGACCAAGGCGAGAAAGAAGTGTTCATCATCGGCGGAGCCATGCTCTATCGGTCAGCCCTCAGTCTTGCCACCCGTCTGTACCTCACCATCGTAGAAGATATGCCACAACAGGCAGATGCCTTCTTTCCTCTCACAGCCAACGAGGTGGAATGCTCAAACCAAGCAGGATGGAAGAAAGTGAAGGAGGAGACACATAACGAAGGTAAACTCACATTCCGATTTGTGGACTTAGAGAAATGTTAGAAAAACGTAAAAATAAAGACAACAAAATCATGCTGAAAAAATTATTCGGTTTTGACCCAGCTCAAAACAAGTTGAAAACAGAGATTGTGGCAGGTATTACCACCTTCCTCACCATGGCCTACATCCTGGCCGTAAACCCCAACATCTTCAGTAGTCTTGCCTCTCAGGGCATGGATACACACGCAGTATTCACCGCCACAGTACTGGCTGCTGTAGTAGGAACACTCATCATGGCAATATATGCCAAGAAACCTTTCGGACTGGCTCCCGGCATGGGACTGAACGCCTTCTTCGTCTTCACCGTGTGCCTCACCATGGGTTATCCCTGGCAAATGGCGCTCACGGCAGTACTTATCGAGGGTTTCATCTTTATCATCCTGTCAGCAACAGGCATTCGTTCGCTGATGGTTGATGCCATTCCTGCCTCTCTGAAACGTGCCATTGGTGCAGGTATCGGGCTCTTTATCGCCTTCATAGGTCTGAAGAATGCAGGCATCGTAGCTGCCAATGCCGCCACTCTTGTGACGATAGGAAAAATAACAGAAGGCTCAGCCCTGTTGGGTGCCATAGGCATCGTCATCACCAGTGTGCTTGTCATCAAGAAAGTGCCTGGAAGTCTGCTTATCGGCATCATCGCCACCACGCTGATTGGTATTCCTATGGGCATTACGAAGATTACGGGTCTGATAGACATTCCTCCTTCGATTACCCCCATTTTCTGTCAGTTTGACTTCTCCCGCATTTTCTCTATCGACATGGTAATCATTGTGCTGACATTTCTCTTTATCGATATGTTCGACACTATGGGCACCCTGGTTGGCGTATGTACCAAGGCAGGCATGATGAGCCCAGACGGCAAGATACATGGACTGAACAAGGCTTTCATGGCAGATGCTGTGGCAACAGTGACAGGAGCCTGCTTCGGAACCAGTACCACCACTACATACGTGGAGAGTGCTTCAGGCGTAGCACAGGGCGGTAGGACAGGTCTCACGGCTTTTGTCACAGCAGTCTGCTTCCTGATAGCATTGTTCTTCGCTCCCCTGTTTCTGTCAGTTCCTGCTGCCGCTACCACTCCTGTGCTCGTCATCGTGGGCTTGTTTATGATGTCGCCCATCAAGGATATCAATATGAACGACTATGCCGAGTCGATTCCTGCCTTCATCACCATCGTGATGATGCCGCTCACATATAGCATTTCCGACGGAATCCTGTGCGGTATGATCAGTTATGTACTTATCAACGCACTGTGTGGAAGCTTCAAGAAGTTGAGCATCACCATGTGGGTATTGGCGATTTTATTCGTACTGAAGTATATTTTCATTTAGAGAAGTTAAAGAAGTTAGAGAAGTTAAATTCTCTAACTTCCCTATTTGCGAAAGTTGCCGTTACTTATATATGAAATAAGAACCTCCATCGCTCTTACAGTATTTTTTGAGCAACGACTGTATGTATTCGACATTGGCACGCACCTGTTGCTCGTTTCCATCATAGCCATTAATAAGCACCACAAGATGAGAGGTGTCTGACATCATCTTGGTGCGCTCATTGTCGCTGGTTGGCGTTCCAACGCCTCCCAGACTGTCTCTGTATACAGGCAGTCCCTCGATATTGATGTTTCCTCTTCCTATTCCCTCGTAAGGTTCACCGGCCTTGCCAACGCCCAGTGTTAGTGTATCGCCCTCAAACTTGTCGGCATCAAATCCTCCGATGCTGTAACCGAATGCGATGCTGGCAAGGTTGACCAGGTCGACGAGCGTGTCTCTCTGATAGAGTTGCTTGCCCTGAAGCATTCTCCTGATGAGCGCCTCGGAAGCAGGACGATAGCGCGAAGGATCTTTTCCGCAGGCACGATAAACCTTCCTTGTGGCGGCAATGCCACTCATTTCCTTCAGCGACTCTGTAGTCAGCGTGTCTCTGTATTTCTCGCCAAGGGCGTTAATCTCGTCCCACAGTTCCTGGCAATAAGGCGAGTTCTGTACATTGGCTTCCACACAAGCCCCTACGAATTTGGGGCAAACTGTTTCTATCTCTTCTGATACGATAATTTTCATTTGCTGTATGTTTTAGTTGAAGATTCCATTGCTGTTGCAAAAATACAAAACTTTTCTGACAGTAGACGAAGGTATCAGGTATAAAAAACAAGAATCCCTGCAAATCTTACGATTTACAGGGTTTATCTTGGGTGGAAGGTGGGACTCGAACCCACGACATTCAGAACCACAATCTGACGCTCTAACCAACTGAACTACATCCACCATTTGGCTTTAAAAAGAGTTATTTCTTTTAAGCGAGTGCAAAGGTACGGAATTTATTTGGAATAACCAAACAAATTCCGCATTTTTTTCTAAAAAATTACTTTGCAGGAGTTGCAGGCACCGCAGGAGCAGCCTTTTCAGCAGCATTCTGAGCAGCAGGAGCAGCATTCTGAGCAGCAGGCGCAACCTTCTTGGCAGCATCGCTGTTAGCACCTGGCATAGCAGGCAGCGCTGTCTGTTCCTGTGTAGCACCTTCCATCACGCTATTGTCGCCGATAGCCTGAGGAGCCACATAAGCACAAGCAACACTGAGGACAACCATCGCTGCAGCGAGTCCCCATGTCAATTTTTCCACTAAGTCGGTAGTCTTGCGAACTCCCATGATAGAGTTAGTTGAAGAGAAGTTGGAAGCAAGTCCACCACCTTTAGATTCCTGGATGAGCACGATGAAAATCATCAGCAATGAAGCCAGGACGATTAAAACTACAAATAATGTGTAAGCCATTTTTGATTTTTGTTATTTATTATTTTTACTATTTATTATCAGTTTCTCCAAGAATCGCATCTGGTCAGTATAGTATGCGCTCTTGTTGGGTTGTTTATGATAGAGTCGCTCAATGATTTCGTGCGCTCTCTCGTACTTGCCCTGTTTGATATAGATGCGTGCGAGTGTTTCGGTGAAGATACCGCTGTTCTCTGTAGTCTCGCTGTTGCTGTTGACCTCGTCGTCATCTATGGCAGGTTTGTATTCCAGCTCAGCATCAGCTGTAGCATCGAGCTTAGGCAACTGGAATCCTCCATCGTCAATGAAGTCGTCGATAAGCGCCAGCGTGCGTGAGGAGTTGTTGTCCTTTTCCTGTTCCGCATCTTCTGTCTCCATCAGATAAGCCACATAGTCGACGGCAGCGTCGGCAGGCGTAGGCTTTCGCTTGTTTTTCTGTGCCGCGTCTTTCTCCTCTTCGGCATCATTGGGTATCGACTCGAGGAAGTTGTCTATCAAGTCGGAAGTTCGGTCGGAAGCATTGTTGGCATTTCCTGCCTTCTTCTCTTCCCGATGGGTTTCCTTCTTGAGTTGATAGTGAGCCGCCTCCACCATTCTGAATATTACCTTTCGGTCGGTGATATAGATAGCAGCCTTTCTCAGTTCCTCGTCGAAACTCGGGTCGTGGAGCAGGTAGAGGTTCTGCAACATCAAAAGGCGGGCTGTCTGATAGTACGGATAGAGTGCTAACAGTGCCCGGAGATCGTAAAGCGTCTCCTTGTTCATCTCCTCAGGATGTTGTATCAGTCTACTTAATTCCACGTTATAATTTCGCGTTATATTTTATTTCCTAATCTTTATATACAGAGTGTCGGCATTTGATTCTTCACCCTTTACTCATTTACCAGTTGGCCACGGTAGCATTGAAGATCTGTTCCACCAGGTCTTTCACCATCTGTGTGACGAGTTCTTCCTGTACGGCGTTCAGACTCTGCGTTGTGTCGTAGCTCTTGGTAGAGGTAAACTGGCGCTCGAAGTCCTCGGCATGGTTCTTGTTGTTGGTGAATCTCACATTGACAGTCATCGACAGCTCGGTCTGTGCAGAGTATCCCTCACTCGATACCGACTTGTTTCGCTGGCTGTACTGTGTGATTTCTCCCTCTATCTTGAGGTCTCCATTTCGCTTCACCTGTATCAGTCGGGTGTGGCTGGCGAACTCATCCTTCAGCTGATTGTTGAACATCGGTCCCATAGGTCCCCAGACATAGGAGCTGCGAATAGGGAACTCGGCAAGCTCTATGGTCTTGGTTTTGGTATAGTCGATGCTGGCACCATTGAAGGCATACTTTACCGAGCATGCAGCCGTGGTGGCGATAATGGCGAAGATTACACCTATTATATATATATGCTTGAAGAGATGCTTCATTTTGTTATTTTCTTCTTGTCGTCTTAGCCTCTTGGCTTCTTTTATTTCTTCACATCGTCGTCATCGTCGTCCTCAGCCTCGTCGTTGTCGCCGAGCTTGTATGCCTTGATGCGTCGATACAGAGTTCTGTCGGATATTCCCAGTTCTTTGGCAGCTTTCTTTCGGTTGCCGTTGTTGCGTTCCAGTGCTTTCTCCACCATCTGCTTGCCCAGGTCGTTGAGGTTGAGCGTTTCCGCCTCATGTATTTCCTCCACTTCGGCATCCTCTGTGAATGGATGGTGCAACGCCTCGCTTTCCTTTTCGACAGGGGCTGGATAGCTTATGGGGGTTATGGGTGTCAGGGGCTGTGGTTCGGCAAAGCCTTTGGCTCCGTTGAGCTGTCGTGCCTCGTCGAGCTGTTTGCGCAACGAGTTCATGTCGCGCCGCAGGTCGCTAACGTTGCCCCTCAGTTCGTAGAGAATCTTGTAGAGCAGTTCGCGCTCACTCTCATAGCTGTGGGCTCCTCCCTGCCCTGGTGCGATGGTAGCCAACTGTGTGGTCTCCTCGTCTTGCGGAATGAACCTGAGCAGCGTCTGTGCGTCGATTTCCCTTTCCTCGCTCAGTACCGACATCTGTTCGGTAATGTTCTTGAGCTGTCTCACGTTGCCAGGCCATTTGTATTTCAGCATGATGGCCTTGGCGTCATCGGTAAGCACAATTTTAGGCAGTTTGTACTTCTCGGCCATCTGCATGGCGAAGAGTCGGAACAAAAGCAGGATATCGTTTCCCCTCTCTCGCAGAGGCGGCATCATGATGGGTATGGTGTTGAGGCGATAGTACAGGTCTTCGCGGAAGCGTCCCTCGCTGACGGCCTTTCTCATGTTGACATTGGTAGCCGCCACGATGCGCACATTCGTCTTGCGCACTTCCTGTCCGCCCACGCGTATGTATTCTCCCGTCTCGAGCACTCTCAGCAGTCTTGCCTGTGTAGCGATGGGCAGTTCGCCCACCTCATCGAGGAAGATGGTTCCCTTATTGGCGATGCCGAAATATCCCTCGCTCTCGCCTATGGCTCCGGTGAACGAACCTTTCTCATGACCGAAGAGCTCACTGTCGATGGTTCCCTCAGGAATGCTTCCACAGTTGATGGCGAAATACTTCTCCCGTCTGCGTGGAGAATTGTCGTGAATGACCTTCGGAATGATTTCCTTTCCCACGCCGCTTTCTCCGATGATGAGCACAGAAAGATCAGTCGGTGCCACCTGCAGGGCGACATCGAGAGCTCGGTTCAATTCGTCGCTGTTGCCTACGATATTGTACCTCAATTTGATCTTCTGAAGTTCAGATGTATTCATTTAGCTGCCAAAATTACGCATTTTTTTTGAATTAACTGCAATATTGGCTTGAAAATAGTCCTTTTTTAACGTTTAACCTCTGGCGAATCTGCTTTCTTCTTTGGAATAGCGAATCTCACCTTCTCGCTGTCGTCTCTTTTCTCGTGGAAGAGTTTGGGCAGTGGGTTCTCGCAGGCCTCGTCGTAACTGCTGCGATACCTGAAGGTGTCGATGGCCAGATAGACGGCATTTCTGAAGGCAGACTCATCGGCAGTATTTGTACCTGCAATCTCGTATCCGGGCGTGATATCAGCGCTGGTTCGGATGACAGGCATTCCTGCTGTATAGATAACGCCCCGTCCGTCGTTAATCGACTTGAATGGAGCTGTGGCCTGGTCGTGATACATGGCCAGAACACCGTCAAACTCTCTGAAGTCGCCATTGCCGAAGAAGTCGTCGGCAGGATAAGGTCCGAAGGCCTGTACACCCTTGCCTGCCAGCTCGTCGATGGCAGGAATGATGATTTCCTTCTCCTCGTTTCCGCAGCTTGTTTCCTCATTGTTCTTGGGGTTGAGTGCCAGCACGGCGATACGTGGATTGCTGATGTTGAAGTCGCGCTTGATGGTTTGCTGGAAGAGGGTTGCCTTCTCTACGATTCTCTCTGCCGTGATCTGTACAGCAACCTCTTTGAGCGGCAGTTTCTCTGTCACCGAAGCGATGCGCAGCGTATCGCCCACGAGGATGCTGAGTCCCTTCTTTCCCTCACCGAGACAGGTCTCGATGTAGTGCTTGTGTCCCTTGAAGGCGAAGCCCTCGATGAATGCGTTCTGACTGTTGATAGGTGCTGTCACCAACACATCATACAGATCGTCTCTGAAGTCGGTCATGGCTCTGTCGAGTGCCTTCACCGCAGCCTGTCCCGACTCCTCTGTAGGCACACCCATGTCCACCTTCACCTCCTCCTCGACAGCCGCCAGAAGGTTGATGCGTCCTTCCTCGGCGTCTTCGGCCTTCTGGATGATGGAGAACTGCGCGGGCAGGTTCATGGCCTTGCGGTAGTAGGCTGCCACCTTGGGCGAGCCATAGACGATAGGCGTGCAAAGCTCCAGCATCTCGGGCTCTGCAAAGGTTTTAAAGATCAGTTCGTATCCGATACCATTGGTATCTCCATGGGTGATAGCCACCCTGATTTTCTTGTTGTCCATTTTGGATTCTTATTTTATTGTAGAAAGAGCAGCCTCGAGCTGCTTGATTAGTATTTTCTTTTTCTTTTCGGGCGCATAGACGAAGCCAATGACAGCCATGCTGCCCCGTGTCCTCATCACGTAGGGTCCGCCCATGGCGTCGCCCTTCATCTCCCACAGTCCCCGCCTCATTCCCTGCCTGTCGGCCTGGCTCATGTCGGCAAGCTGCATGTACATGCCGTCGGCCTCGCCGGGCAGGTTTCGCTTCAGGGCGCTGTCGGCCTGGGCCTTCAGGTCGTCACGGCTCCGGCCGTGGCTCTTGGTCTTGAAGAATATCAGGCTCTGCATTCCCGTGCTGGCATTGTCGGTGAGCCATGCGAAGTCTTTGGCTTGCTTACCGGCATTCATCGAGGCAGGAATCCTCATGCTGATGCCGAAGCGCTGCCTCATCTCCTTCTGTCTGTCGGGATTCTGTGGCACGACGGTGGCAAGATGCCGTAGCTCCGATGTGTCGAAGAGGCTCCTCAGCTTCCCGCCGTCCAGCCTGTGGCGAAGCTGCTCAGCCGACTGTGCCTGTATGTAGACGACGGTCTGCGGCACGGCACTCACGTCTTTCCTCATCTTCACGGCATAGCCTTTGTTATGGGCATTGATGTCCACCACGATGCGGTTTCTCACCAGCTGGTAGCTTCCGCGCACCTTTCCCTTCCTCACCTGTATAAGGCTGAACATAGGTTCGGGCTGTGGCAGATGCGGCATATCGGCCGTCATCATCCGGGTCACGATGCTGTCGCTGTCGCCTTCCAGCACCACCTCGTAGGGCAGCCCGGTGCTTGCGGGTTTTCTTCCACCCATGCCATCGCAACCGACGAGTGTCAGCGCCAGGCAGCACAGCGCGGCACTAAGCCTGTTCGTTCTCATGCTGTCTTATCTCTCCTATCTTCTTCGATGTGCTCAGCAGTCCGCAGGCAGCATAGATGTCCTGTCCACGGCTGGCGCGGATGGTGGTGAACACACCGTGCTGGGTCAGATAGTCGCGGAACTGCTCCATCTTCTCGTCGCTCACTCCCTGCAGCGGGATGTCGGGAATCTGATGGAAGCGTATCAGGTTGAAGCGGCAGTCGAGCCCCTTCACCAGCCTGATGATGGCCTTGGCGTGCTGCATGCTGTCGTTCAGCCCCTTGAAGACGATGTATTCGAACGAGAGTCGGCGCTGATGCGAGAAGTCGTAGTTGCGCAACAGTTCCACCACCTGTTCTATTCCCATTCCTCTCTCTGCCGGCATCAGCTCGGCACGCTCTGCCGGTATCGGGTCGTGCATGGAGATGGCCACGTGGCACTCGCTCTCCTCGAGGAATCGTTTCAACTTATTCTTCACGCCCACCGAACTGACGGTGATGCGCTTGGAGCTCCATGCCCAACCATAGTCGGCAGTCAGGATGTCCGTGGCACGGAGCACATTGTCGAGGTTGTCCATTGGCTCGCCCTGCCCCATGAACACGATGTTGGTCAACTTGTCCACCTCGGGCAGCGAGTATATCTGGTTGAGGATGTCGCCTGCAGGCAGACTGCCCTCAAACCCCTGCTTTCCTGTCTGACAGAACAGGCAGTTCATCTTGCACCCCACCTGTGACGATACACAAAGCGTGGCGCGGTCTTTGTCGGGGATGTAGACCGTCTCGACAAACTTTCCGCTCCGTGTGGGGAACAGATACTTGATGGTTCCGTCTACCGAGTGCTGTGCGTCGGAATATCCGAAGCATCCTATTTCGTATTCTTCAGCCAGCTTGGCACGGTTGGCTTTCGATATGTTCGTCATCTCGTCGATGCTCTTCACATGCTGCTGATAGAGCCATTTTGCCATCTGTCCACCGGTGAAGGCAGGCATGCCCAAATCCTTGGCCACCTGCTTCAGTTCGGCGAGTGTCAGACCGAGAAGATATTTTTTTTCGTTATTCATAGTGCAAAGATACGCTTTTTTGCTGAAAAATTGTTATCTTTGCCACATATTTTAAGATAATAAGCAAAAATGAGAGAAAAAATAGACCTTTTCTTGCCTTTTGAAGCCTTGGAGAAGGGTGAAGAAACGCTGCTCGAGCTTCATGAGAACAAGACGGTTCAACATATCAATCTGCTGGTAAGCAGCGACTTTGCCTCGCAGCACCAAGTGCCCGAAGGCTGTACCTTTGTAGTAATCGACAGAATGGAGTCATCCAACACGGTGATGAGCATAGCCGAGAACACGGATGCCGACTATCTGCTGTTGTGCACCAGGATGGCGTCGGTGCGCTGGGGGCTCTATGCCCTGGAACGCTTTCTGCGCACTGCCGACGACACGGGAGCCGTGATGGTCTACAGCGACCACTACTCCTTGGAGGAAGGCGCCCTGACGAAGCATCCCGCCATCGACTATCAGGCAGGAAGCCTCCGCGACGACTTCGACTTCGGCAGCCTGTGGCTCATCAAGTCGCAGGCGCTGCTCGACTATGTGGCACAGACCGACCGTGTGGATTATCAGTATGCCGGACTCTACGACCTGCGCCTGTATCTGAGCAGAAAGGGCGAGATATTCCATCTCAACGAATATCTCTACACCGAGGCCGAGCTCGACACCCGCAAGAGCGGCGAGAAACAGTTCGACTATGTCAATCCGCGCAACCGCGAGGTACAGATTGAAATGGAGCGTGCCTGCACAGCCCATCTCGAGAAGGTGGGAGCCATCGTCGACACCAACTTCTACCGCCAGCCCGACTTCGACGAGCAGGAATTCGCCTGCGAGGCCTCTGTCGTCATTCCCGTGTTCAATCGCGAGAAGACCATTGCCGACGCCGTGAAGAGCGCCCTGTCCCAGAAGACCAACTTCCCCTATAATGTCATCGTGGTCAACAACCATTCCACCGACAGCACCGGTGAAATTCTCGACTCGATAGACGACGGGCGCCTGATACAGATAGTGCCCGGCCGCACCGACCTGGGCATCGGCGGCTGCTGGAATGTGGCTGTCAACAGCGACCATTGCGGAAAGTTCGCCGTACAGCTCGACAGCGACGACCTGTATTCCTCACCCAAGACACTACAGAAGATCGTCGATGCCTTCCACGAGCAGAAGGCAGCCATGATCATCGGCTCGTACCGCATGTGCGACTTCGACCTCAACACCCTGCCCCCGGGACTCATCGACCACAAGGAATGGACCGAAGACAACGGCTGCAACAACGCCCTGCGCATCAATGGTTTGGGAGCACCACGCGCCTTCTTCACACCCTTGGTGCGACAGATACAGTTCCCCAACACCTCCTATGGCGAAGACTACGCCCTGGGACTGGCTTTCTCGCGCCGTTACCGCATAGGCCGCATCTACGACGAGCTCTATCTCTGCCGCCGCTGGGGTGGCAACAGCGACGCAGCCCTCAGCGTGGAGCGGGTGAACGCCAACAACCTATATAAAGACCGCCTGCGCACCATGGAGCTCAAGGCCCGACAGCAGATGCTGCAGGGCAAGGCCGACATCATGGAGGACAGCAGCATCTCGCGCTTCTTCAACCGACAGTTGGAGATGTGGGAAGACGCACGCCACCGCTTCCGCGACCTCAAGCACGTAGAGGTGCGCCAGCTCTCCGACCAGCTGAAGGTGCAGTTCAATCCTGCACGCATCGTCAGCACAGGCGCCAAGATAGACAAGCACACACTCGGCGAGCGCCCCTGCTTCCTGTGCGAGCGAAACCGCCCCAAGGAACAGATGACCAAGCAGATAGACGACCACTTCCAGCTCCTGGTCAACCCCTTCCCCATCCTGCCGGTCCACTTCACCATTCCCGCCACCAAGCACCAGCCACAGTCCATCTACCGCCATTATGGCGAGATGCACAGACTGCTGTCGCTCCACAGCGAGCTGATGGTGTTCTACAACGGTCCTAAGTGTGGCGCCTCAGCCCCCGACCACCTGCACTTCCAGGCTGGCACAAGCGGCGTACTGCCCCTGCAGACCAACTGGCAACGCCTCTCGCGCAACCTCACCGACGTCATCTCGCTCACCGACGAGGAGAAGATTTCCGTGCTGCGCGACTTCCTCGTGCCTGCCTTCGTCATCATCTCGAAGAGCGAGGACAGCGACGAGGAACTCTTCCATCGTCTCTATCGCTCCATGCCGATGCGTGGCGACGAGAGCGAGCCCATGATGAACATCATCGCCTGGCGAAAAGGCGACGAGTTTATCAGCGTCGTCATCCCGAGAGAGAAGCACCGCCCTGACGCCTATTTCGCCGAAGGCGAGGCCCAGATGATGGTTTCGCCAGGAGCGCTCGACATGGCAGGACTGATCATCACTCCGCGCGAGGAAGACTTCAGCAAGATCAACCTCGACAAAGCCACAGCCCTGCTGTGCGAGTGCGGCATTTCGGCAGAGAAGATGGAAGCCATCGTCAGCAATCTCAAGGCCTCTGCCGCGAACGCTCACGAGCATCCGCTCCAGCTGCTTGCCGGCAAGGGCAAACAGCCCAACGTGAACGTGGGCATCGTGAGCGGACAGAAGATTCACTTCTCGCTCAACAAGCCTTACCTGGCCAAGGGCGAGATGGTGACGGGCGAACAGGAAGTGGCGTTCTCCGAGGGCGGCATCCTGTGGAACGGCAACCAGTACAGCTCGCTCACCTTCCATCCGCAGAGCGCCGACGCCTCCTTCTCGCTCAGCGACGTGACCATAGGCGTCAACTTCCATTGGGAACGCAAGGAGACACAGACCTTCCTCGGCACCCTGCACTTTGTGGTGGAGTCGGACAAGATATGCGCCATCAACGAGCTGCCCGTAGAGCGATACCTCGAGAGCGTCATCTCGAGCGAGATGAGCGCCACGTCGAGCCTCGAGCTGCTCAAGGCCCATGCCGTCATCTCCCGCTCGTGGCTCCTGGCACAGATGAAGAAGCGCCGCGAGGTGGCAGAGTCGGGCAACAACTTCTTCTCCTTTGTCAAGAAAGACGACCGACTCATACGCTGGTACGACCGCGAGGACCACACCATCTTCGACGTCTGCGCCGACGACCACTGCCAGCGCTATCAGGGCATCACCAAGGAGACTTCGCCCCATGTGGCAGAAGCCATCCGGCAGACCAAGGGACAGATCCTGATGGACGGCGACGACATCTGCGACGCACGCTTCTCGAAGTGCTGCGGCGGCGTCACCGAGGAGTTCCAGTACTGCTGGGAGGACACACCGAAAAACTATCTCAGCAGCGTGCGCGACATCATACAGGGCGTGAAGTCTGTCGGCTCCGCAGTCCCAGCCCCACTGCCCTCGCTGCAAGACGAGGCTGCTGCCGATGCCTGGATCCGCTCCAACCCTCCTGCCTTCTGCAACACCACAGACAAGAAGATACTCTCGCAGGTGCTCAACGACTACGACCAGGAAACAGCCGACTTCTACCGCTGGAAGGTGACGCTGACCCAGGAGAAGCTGAAGCAGCTGCTCGACGAGAAACTGAAAATGAATTTCGGCGACATCCTCGACCTTCAGGCCGAAGAGCGAGGCAAGAGCGGACGCATCAGCAAGCTGCGCATCGTGGGCACCGAGAAGACATTCGTCATCGGCAAGGAACTTGAGATACGCCGTGCCCTGAGCGACACACATCTCTACAGCTCTGCATTCGTGGTCGACAGATGCGACATCGACGAGAAAGGCATTCCGCAGCGCTTCGACATCATCGGAGCCGGATGGGGACACGGTGTGGGACTCTGCCAGATAGGTGCCGCCGTCATGCGAGGAAGGCTTCGACTACGACGCCATCCTGTTGCACTACTATCAGGGAGCCGAAATCAAGAAAGTATATAAATAGAGAAATTAAGGAGTTAAGAAGTTAAAGGAGTTAAGAAGTTAAGGAGTTAAGAAGTTAAGGAGTTAAGGAGTTAAGGAGTTAAGACAATAGCTTTTGTGGACTTGAAATTAAACATTAAACATAAATATTCCCTCAAGGCATTTGTCTTAACTCCTCAGCGACCGAAGGGAGCGATAACTCCTTAACTCCTTTAACTCCTGAAAAAAACTCCTGAAAAAACATTTCAAAAAAAGTGGCAACAAATAAAAACAGCAGGAGTCCCTGGGCTTGGATTCCAACCTTATATTTTGCAGAAGGACTGCCCAACATCATTGTCACGGGTCTTTCTGTCGTAATGTACATGCAGATGGGACTCACCGACTCTGAGGTGGGCCTCTACACAGGCTGGCTGGCCCTGCCATGGGTCATCAAACCCCTGTGGAGTCCGTTCATCGACTTGCTGAAGACCAAGCGCTGGTGGGTGCTCACCATGCAGGCGCTCATCGGAGCAGCCCTGGCAGGCATCGCCTTCTCCATCCCCACGGCATTCTGGTTTCAGGCCACGATGTGCTTCTTCTTCCTCATCGCCTTCTGCAGCGCCACGCACGACATCTCTGCCGACGGATTCTACATGATAGAGCTCGACGAGCACAACCAAACCAAGTATGTGGGTCTGCGCAACACCTTCTACCGGCTTGCCATCATCTTCGTCAACGGCGTCTTAGTGTCGCTGGCAGGCGTCCTGCAGGTAGTGTTCCGCAACCAGATACGCTTCTCGTGGGCGCTGATATTCTATGGCCTGGCAGGCATCTTCATCGCGCTGTGGCTCTATCACAGCCGTTTCATGCCGCGTCCTGCCGACGATGTGCAGACCGAACGGAGCGTGGGCGAAGTGGCTCACGAGCTGAAGAACATGTTCGGCACGTTCTTCCAGAAGTTCCCCGTCAAGGAAACCATCTGCGTCATGCTCTTCCTCCTGCTCTATCGATTCCCCGAGGCCCTGCTCAACACCATGACCAAGACCTTCATCCTCCGCCCCAACTCACAGGGCGGACTGGGACTCTCGCCCCAGGAATATGGCTTCGCCAATGGCACCGTCGGACTCATCGGACTCCTCCTGGGCGGCATCATCGGCGGCATCCTGGTGAGCCGCGACGGCATGAAGAAGTGGCTGTGGCCCATGGTCATGGCGATCACGCTACCCGATGCTGTCTACATCTTCCTGAGCTACTCGCTCAACTCCAACCTCATCGTGGTTTCCTCCTGTCTGTTTGTCGAGCAGTTCGGCTATGGCTTGGGCTTCACCGTCCTCACCCTCTACATGCTCTTCTACAGCCAGGGCAAATTCAAGACCTCCCATTATTCCATCTGTACGGGCATTTCCTACCTCGGCCTCATGCTTCCCGGCATGCTCTCGGGCTATCTCAAGGACATGGTGGGTTATCGCCTGTTCTTCATCATCGTCATGGCGTGCTGCACCATCACCTTCGTAGTCACCGCCTTCCTCAAGATCGACCCCGACTTCGGAAAGAAAGAACCCATTCCCCTCGATACCGAGGAAGAAGAGGAAGAATAAGGGGGAGTAATTCCCATAAAAAAGGCCGCCGAGAATCGTCTCAGCGGCCTTTTCTTGTTAAAGTATTATAAAACATTCGCCTCTGCCATTGTGATATCATTTTAATATCATATTTTTGCGACATCAAAATGATATCAACATAAACAGTAAAATATGGAAAATAAGGAATTTGCATTTCAGGGCAAGACCATAAATGGCATCCTGATGTTAGTGATCAACCTTCTCGTCTTCCTGACAGGAATAGGAATGTTTGTATTGACTTGCCTGTCAGAAGAAACATGGCAGGCCTGTGTATGCGGCATCAGCAGCGCAGTGCTCCTCATCCTGAGCATCATCTGCGTTTGCGGTTTTATCCTCGTAGAGCCAGGACAGGCACGCGTACTGCTTTTCTTCGGTAAGTATCGTGGTACGTTTACCCAGCCAGGTTACTATTGGCTGAATCCGTTTATCAGTCAGAAAAAACTCTCGCTCCGAGTGCGCAACCTCGATGCCGAACCCATCAAGGTGAACGACAAGACGGGCAACCCCATCATGATCGGCATGGTATTGGTATGGAAACTGAAAGATACCTATAAAGCCATTTTCGAGATCGACACCCAGACGATGGCAGAAGGTTCTGTCGGCCAGGCTGGCGTCGGAGCCTCTGCCGCACAGGTGATGAATATGTTGGGCCGTTTCGTTCAGATTCAGGCAGATGCCGCTCTCAGACAGGTGGCAGGACAGTATGCCTACGACGATGACGAGGACGCCAACAGCAGCAAGAAAACACTTCGTGATGGAAGCGACGAAATCAACAAGGAACTGGAAACCCGCATCGACGAGCGTTTGGCGATGGCAGGCATCGAGGTGGTAGAGGCTCGCATCAACTATCTGGCTTATGCTCCGGAGATTGCAGCCGTGATGCTTCGTCGTCAGCAGGCTTCGGCCATCATCTCTGCCAGAGAGAAGATTGTGGAAGGCGCTGTCTCGATGGTGAAGATGGCATTGCAGAAACTGAGCGACGAGGAAGTAGTCGAGCTGGACGACGACAAAAGGCAGCCATGGTCAGCAATCTGCTCGTAGTGCTCTGTGGCGACGATACCGCCCAGCCTGTGGTGAATACGGGTACATTGAATCATTAACAGCATGGCTAAAAAAGAGACAACTACAAAAAGTTTTATATTACGCATCGATTCGGAAACGATGAGCGCCATTGAGGCATGGGCTGCTGACGAGTTCCGTTCCACCAACGGCCAACTGCAATGGATCATCTCCGAAGCGCTGCGCAAAGCAGGCAGACTGCCTAAGAAAAAGAAGGAAAAATGAAAAACAAACTGTTGCATTTTGCGCTCGACCTGTTCAGTGCCAGCGATGACGAGGAGCAGGACAGCATCTTCGCACAAGTCAAGATTTATCGCACAGCAAGTGTCAGAATTTTCGAGTACATCATCGGAATCCTGTTGCTTGCCATTTGGCTCCTCATCATCAGAAACATCATCCATGCCGCAGCCGAGGAATGGCACTCTTACCTTATCGTCGCCATCTTCGGCACAGTCAGCGTTGGTCTCAGCTTCCGTCACAGCTATCATCCATCGGCCTACGATCTGCCATTCGTCAAGATAGTCAACGCCCGGCAAGTACGCTGCCTGTCGCTTTGCGGTCGCCTGCAGTCTGTTGTTTATGCCCTCTTCTTTATATGGGCCGGCTGTGCAGAATGGATAGAGAGCGAGAGCATCTTCTTAGGCGGAATGATAACATGCTTAGCCCTTTTGGTTCTGAATTGCATATTCTTTACCTACAAGATATACAAGTTGCGAAACCTGGTAGAAGTAGAAGCCCCCTCGCCCACTATCCGGAACGAGAAACTCCTCATCGTCGGCACATTGGTGTTGTCCATAGCTGTAGGGTTCGGAGTACATTATATTCCGTTCTGGGACAGTCTGCCTGGTCTGGTGAGTGGAGTTTTGAGGGGCTTAGTCTCCATAGCCCTGATTGCCGGCATCATCTGGGCTGGCAACAGATTCTTCGGCCTTTTCCGCGAAATAGACAAAGAGAGTTCTGATTCGCCCGACAAACAATAACACCCTCCCAAACAGCAAAATGCTGTCATCGGTCAGGTCAGAGAACCCGTCAGATGGGTAAGCGTCTCCGCGTTTATACCTTGCATAATTCAAAAAAAGCAGTAACAGCTGATTAAACTAATGCTGTTACTGCTTTTTCCATCTGTCAGGAAGCAAGTCTCTATATTTTTCCAATGGGGTATTAGGTTGCCATTCTACGGTCTTTTCTATGACGTCGCTAATGTATTCAAACAGATTGACTCCATTCTGCTTGCATGAGATAGCGATAGAATATAGGATAGCTCCCCGTCTTGCACCTTCGTGCGAACCAAAGAATAACGAGTTTCTCCTTGACAGCGATATGTACCTCTGGATTCTCTCAATATAATTGTTGTCGAGAGCAGTATCACCTCTTTTAAAAATGTCACAAATGGCATTATACTCGTTAAGGGCATAACCGACGGCCTGCGCCAAGGGCGATTTCGGCAGAAGATACTTCATGGAAGATAATTCCTCCCGTTTCTCTAATAACTCCTGCAAAATGTCCGGTGCGTATGATTGCCGATAAGCCAGATGTTTCTCTACGGTCCATCCATTGACGCCAACCTTATGCTTTTTGTCTTTTTGATAAAATCTGTTGATGATGACTGCTGCTTCCTGTGCATCCCTGTCGTCCTTGCCACAGTCGATGAAGTTTCTCTTGACATGCTGCAGACAGGCGATTCTCATAATGTCCGGATAGGCATCCGACTCCAGTTTTCGGTAAGGAGCATACGCATCACTCTGTACTGTACCTTTATAATCCGAGAACACATCAAGTGACCTGCTCTGAACGTGAACCATCCTCATATACGAAGAACACAAGTCCCAGTTTAGGTGCGCTTACCGCCCACAGGTAGCCTTTCTTCGAGCCGTTGTCTGTAGGCTTTACCCTCGTCAGCAGTACTTTATGATAAGTTTCATCTGCCGTAACATAATCCTGCTGTAACACCGTTTGGCAGATGGCTCTATAGATATTCTCCAGTACGTCTGCGCTTCTGGCAATCAGCTTGTTTGCCGTGGCTTTCCTCAACGTGAACCCACTGTCGGCAAAGTATTTGACGATTCGCTCCACAGGCATGGAATAGATATACCGCAACTGCAGGAGACCTGCTGCAAAGGAAGATGTATAGGATGAGTTCAGCAGCAACGCTGGTGGGGTCTTCCCCGGATACAGGACATTTCCATCCGTATAAGTGTTGATGTGATATACGGTCTTGATGAACTTGATGGGTTCCATGCTGTAACGCACACAGGTGCGGGTGCCATAGATGCGCAGCGTCTTCAGAAGTTCCGCGTCCATGTCTGGATTAACCGTAACATGTTTCTCCTCCATCTCATAATGCATGTCACGCTTGGCCCCATTGTTTTTGCGCTCCTTTCTCTTTTCTGCCTGCTCTTTTTTTTTCTTCCTGTCAAATTCTTCCTGAGTCATTGAATCTTGCAGATTCTTCTCCTGACGTTCGGACTTCTTGCCTGAAACGAGCTTGCCGAGTGCCTTGTTCTGACGATTCGCTTTGTCAATGGCGATTCCTTTCTGGACGAGTAGTTCTTCTAATGACTTTATACGTTCAATGAGTTCGTTGACCTGTGTAGTCAACGAACTCACCGTAGCATTAGCTTGCTGAAGCTGTTCGTTTGCAAGCTGAAGCTGTTCCTTTAAAAGTACTATAATTTCGTCCTTTTTCATAGTGCAAAGGTACGAAAAAATATCGAGACATGCAAGGCTTTTTAGATATTTATTTTTTGCTATCTTACTGATATACAACCTATTAAACAAACCTTACACACCTACAGATTAAGCCGTTTTCTATATCTCATACTTTTCAGGCAAATTCCGCTCATGATGGCAGATAACATCTTGTAAAGCATTTTGCATTGTTTGCTTTGGGGATCAAAGAATGGTAATTCAAAGGTTCCTCGCTCCAGTCGCTTCTGATACAGCAGGAAACCGTCGCCATCCCATTTGAGCATTTTTACCTGCTGGCGGTTCTTTGAGAAGAAGATGAAGACGGCACCACCGAGTGGCGGAAGTTCCATCTCCGTCCTCACAATCTGGTACAGGCCATTTATGCCCATGTTCATTCGGACATATCGCTGGCAGACGTAATACTGGGTATTTTCGTTTAGTCCAAACATAGCATATCCTCCTTTTCATAAAGTTTCATCAGATGCATGACAGATTTGGCGCTACCTTTCTTGATGGTGACTATCGTTCCATTTGGGAAGGTTAGGGTTATGCCAAAAAGATAGTTCTCTGGACAGACGGGTTCGGATGGCATTTCCATGGGAAGGAACATCATCCCAGTGTCCTTGGCTATTGCCTCGGAACATTCCTTACGGGCTTCGGCCTGAAGCAGACGAATCTGCTGTTTGGCTAACCTAACAGAATAACCTTTCTCTGACATCCATCTATGCATCGAGCGATGGTTTACATGCCGTTCCTTTAAAAAAGGAATCAAACTGGCTTTTGGATTATGATTCAAATGAATCTGGAAGGCATTCCATGCCCTCTCATAACGTTCTGTTGCTCTCATAATTTCGTTGCTTTTAAAATTATGGTGCAAAGGTAAGAACTTTTACGATAAAGGGCAAGGTATAAATGCGGAGCCGCTTACATCTTGATAGTTCATGAAAAGGAAAGTTGTACACCAAAATTCAATGTTTACGTATTCAACACATACTCAGTAACTTACAGCACTGTTTCTTGCCATTTTCGACCTATTTTGCTTAACAAGTCATTCTACAAATGAACAAACAGCCGAAAAATGTATTATCTTTGCAGAAGAAAAGCAGCACTCGGCAATTTGAAAGCAAGCTTTCATTGCGCTCGTTTGCATTTTCTTTGCACCGTCAACCAATGAAAGTGCTCAGGGAGCCTCGCAGGAGGCATCTATTACGACCAAGGGCGGTCACAATAGACGACAGGCGCCGGTCATCTATTAAGACCCAAAGGTGGCACTATCGGGCAGCTGGCAAAGTATTAAACTATCATTTCAAAAACCTACAGAACTATGATTAATTACAGCATCGTAAAGCGCAGCGTGAACGCAAACCTCATTGAAATCAACCAGGCAAAGTCACGCATCAACCAGGCAAAGAAGGAGGGCAAGACTCCACAGCCAGCCGACCTCGCACTCGTGAAGACCGAGAAGCAGAACGCCTTCGCCATCGCACAGTACACCGGAGTGATGAACATCGACAAGTTCGCCCGCCACATCTCAAGCCACGGCAGCGTGTACAGCAGGGCAGACATCGCAGCCATCCTCTACCTCACCGTCGACTGTATGCGAGAGCAGTTGCTTGAGGGCAAGAAGATCCGCCTCGGCGACCTCGGTGACTTCTCCGTTTCTCTCTCCAGCAAGGGTGTGGAGGACCCCAACGCCTTCAATGCTCAGAACATCACTGGTGTGAAGGTGATCTGGGAGCCAGGCGCAGAGTTCAAGTCACTCCGTGACGACGCAGAGTTCAACCTCGTTGCATCCCGTGACGCACAGGCAGCCGTCATCAAGGCCATCAAGCAGGGCAAGGACAACGTCGACATCAGCAAGCCTGCCTCTCCATCTACTGGCGGCACTACCGAAGGCGGCAGCTCTCAGACTGGCGGCGGTTCTCAGACTGGCGGTAACACCGACAATACCCAGGGTGGTGGCGGCTCTCAGACCGAAGGTGGCGGCACTGGTGACGGAGAATAATTTTTTAGCCAAGAGTATTTTTAGTCAAGAATTTGAGAAACAGAGAAGCAACGTTCACCGCGCGTAGCGGATAGGTAATCAGAGAAAAATTCTCAAATTCCTCAAATTCTTGACAAAACAAAAAATCTTCTTGACAAAACAAAAAATCTTCTTGACAAAACAAAAACATTCTTGACAAAGACAAAAATCAATCTCTTCTATGAAAACATTCTATGTCTCGCTCATTCTTTCCATCCTTCTTCTCGTAGGTGGATTCCTGAGTCCTCCATTAGGAATCATCGACAGCAGTGTCCTTTCCGCCGTAGGACTCCTCTTCGCATTCGCCACTCTTGCCCAGTTCCCCCAAATGCTTGCAGCCATTGCCCAGGGCCGCACCTTCCGCCTCACCAAGGGCGACTTGACAGCAGAGGTGACAAGCAACTCTGGGGAAACGTGACAGGAAAATCTAATACAATCAGACTCGCTCCATAAGGGGTGAGCCTGATTTTTTGTATTTAGTCATTAGTCATTTTTGTCATTTTCGTTTTTTTGATGAACCTTTTCGCAAGTGTCGCCGTCGTCACCATGAGAAATGGAAAGGCGAACGGCATCCTCTAAGGATGAGGAAAGTGTGATGATATAGAATGACAAAGGAACTGCATCCATGCAGGTCTCGTCGAAGTGTCCCTTGGGATAATCTCATGTGCCGAAGTCGGGATAATAGCCTCCTGCAATCTCTATAAAATCTTTTAAGGCTTCATAAGCCTTCTTTTTGAAATCATATTGACCACTCGTAATGTATTGATAATCAACACTAATTGGTGTGACAAAATGACGAAAGAAACAAATTGGGAGCAACAAAATCAAGAAACCCCAAAAAGGAAGCAAGAGAAAACAAAAAATAACACAGAAAACAACGATAAATTCCTTTTCATTCATTTCGGGAGAAATGCCTTATTTTGTATGTTAAACACAAAAGTTACTTTTTTGTGTGTAAAATAGTAGCAAATTAAAGTAATAAAACATATTTTTTATGCCACTATACAATATTTTCTAAAGATTCTCGTTTATTACAATAAATGTATATATCTTTACATTGAACTTAAATAAAATTACAATGAATGAGCTTAATAGAATAAAAGTAGTTCTTGTAGAACAAAAGAAAACAGGTAAATGGTTAGCAGGGCAACTTGGAGTTAGTGTTACAACAACCAGTCGTTGGTGCTCTAATTCTGCTCAGCCAGATTTACACACACTAAGTAAGATTGCTAAACTGTTAAAAATAGATACAAGAGAACTTCTTGTTCCAACAGACTTGCATGAAAACTTTTAAAATTAAACAATAGAAAAAATGAATAGTGAAAAAAATGCTCCTAGATATTTTATGCATAAATATTGGGGTAAAAAACCAGCCACTGGCATAAGTCCTTTGGTAGAAAAATATACAAACCCAGGAGATACTATTATTGATCCATTTTCAGGGTATGGAGTTTTCTGTTGTGAAGCATATCTTAAAAATAGAAACGTTATAGTAAATGATCTCAATCCTATTGCCAATTTTATAGCACATAATTTGTTCTCAAACGATGTTAATATTTCAAGAGTAAAAAGGGTATGGGAAAAGATCAAAGCAGAAATGTCTACTTTCATAAACGAATGGTATAATATTACCATTGGCGAGAAAACATATCTGCCTATATCAGTTTTAAGAAATAAGGATGGTTTACCACTTCAATTTACTTTTAAGGATGGAAGAAAGACGTCTATTGAAGATATTCCAGAAAAGCTAGCAAAAGATTTCTGTGAGAAAGAAAACAATTACAAAATAACGGATTGGTATCCTATGGTTTCGATTATTGAAAATTCCAGAATATCAGCTCGCCCGAACATGACAATAAAAGATCTTTTTACCAAAAGGACACTTGCTTGTCATGCAAAATTGTTGTCATTGATAAATAAATATGCAGCAGGATCTGATAAAGACTTGTTTTTAATTGCATTTACAGCAAATTTAGCCAACTGTTCCAAACTTGTTCCACCTATCAAAAGCAGAGGGGCACTTGCTCAAGGAGCTTGGATGACCGGTTTTTATATTGGTGAGACATATATAGAGAATAATGTATTACATTATTACGAAAATCGCATAAGGAAGGCAATAAAGGGAAAAGAAGATTTCTTGAATGCACTATTAGGTGATTTAATGAAAGAGCCTATCCGATCTACTTTCAAAATCACCAATTTTGATGCAAAGAGGTTACAACTTCCAGACAACTCTGTAGACTACGTTTTTACAGATCCTCCTTATGGGGATAGTGTACCATATTTTGAGCAAAGTGTAATTTGGAACTCATGGCTACAGTTTGTTCCTGATTATCAGCAAGAAATTGTAATATCCGATAGTAATCAACGTCACAAAGATATTGAGGCTTTTGAACATGATATAAATTCGGCTTTTTCAGAAATCCGAAGAGTGTTAAAAGATAATAAATATTTTTCACTTACATTTCACTCTCTTTCTGGGCTAGAATGGAAAGCCGTAAGCAATGCGTGTGTTTTCAACAATTTCAATGTTGTTGATTATAAATGGTTAGAACAAAAGACCTACCCACCACGACAACTTAATCGTGTTAAATCGATTAAAGGTGATGTCCTTGTGACTTTTCGAAAGAATCCAGCACCTGTACACTTACGTGTTTGTGATGATAGTCAATTTATAAGAATCATAACGGAGTTCATAACTGAAACGATCAAGAAGGGGACTACCGACACAAACGCTATAATGATGTCTATAATGGAATGGATTTTGCGAAATATGATTATAATAGGCAATGTCGATGTGTTTACAGTTCTGAATAATTGTTTTCAACTGGACAAGGAAGGAAATTGGAGTATAAAACAAAAGTAAAATCACTGCTGTCCCGTTTAGAAATCTTCCGGTCCGAATAGGCTCGGCATATAGTAATCGGTTGACTCTTTCTCGGGAACAGTCTTGTTAAATAATTCATTAATTGGGGTTTTATCCGTAAGGAACAACCCGACGTTCTTTGAAATTGTGTGTAAAGATTGATTCATGTGCATCTTCTTTTTGGTTAGAGCCAATAGAAGGTATGTACAAACGGCAATCCAAATCTGGAGATAGATAGCATTCTCAGTTGTTCCATAGAAGGATTTGATGTGCAAGTGTTGCTTGATCCATTTGAAGAAAAGCTCCACATTCCATCTTTCCCTATAAAGTTCTGAGATTGTAAGCGCTTCGTACTCCATGTTGTTTGTGAGAAATCGATAGACATTGTTGGTAGCATAATCTTCATAGGTAACCATCCTTATTTCTTCTGGATACCATTGTGATGTACGTAGACCGATGAGTTTTATTTTCTCATCTGCAATGACACCTGTAGACTTGTCAACTTCACAGCAGGCGCTAATATCAAAACGCATATTGTCCTTTGCTCGGGTTACGAAGAATGCATTCTTTTCATGAATGAGGTGGAACAAGCGATAGAAATCAACATATCCCTTGTCCATCAAGTATATAGCAGATGGTTCAATATAAAGATAGTCCAATGCTTTTACATCATGAACTGATGCTTCGGTTAGATAAACTGATACTGGTAGGTTACCTCTCAAATCTAATAATGTATGCATCTTGATACCTCCTTTATGCTTGCGAAACTTAGCCCAAGGACAAAGCTTAAGACAAAGGCTGATGGTACTGCTGTCAAAAGCATAAACCATGTTATCAAGATCAAGGCGAAAGTCATCCTTTGCATAGAGAGGGCGAACCTTCTTAACAAGAACTTGAGCGAAATCGGCATAGATTCTCCAGTCTCTTTTCTCATTAGCCTTGGCAAGTGTGTTACGAGGAACAGCATAGCTGATACCGCAATGATACAGTCTGCTTGACAATGCCGTTAGACAATTTTCAATATCTCTCAGGCTACCACGATTAGTTAGCTGAGCATAGCTCATCACAAGAAACTGATCCTTGCATGTAAAGTTTCTTGATCTATAATTGCCCTTGTATCGGTCAACACAAGCCTTGAATTCTCGTTCTGGGATATTTGACATGATTTGAGAGAATATTGTTTTTCCGTTGTTCATCGCACGCTTCTTTTTAGTTGCGTGCAAAGATACAAAATCAAATCGAATACACGATTTTAAATGAATAACTAATTGATTATAAATAAATTAAATAGATGTCGTCTCGTTTAAACGGGACACTAGTGAAGTAAAATATAAAAATATTCAATATGACAAACTTTGAGAAATGGGACAAAGAGTTCCGTGCACAAAATCTTTACGCTTTCAACAACAATGAAAGTGCTTTGTTGTACTTGAAGGTTAGAGCCGTATGTCGTGGAAAACAGATTAAACAATTTGTTGAGAAAAATGGCATTGAGCTTACTTCTACAAAGATTAACGAGCAGTTTGCCGAGTTGTATTCTATAATGGAGAATACAACTAATGGCAAGTCTATGCTTGATACTTATCTGTGCGACAGAAACAACGAATGGTATCGTACGATGGGTGTGGATGAAGAAAAATTGAAAAGTGGTTTACGTCAGATAAACAACTACGAATGGGGAGGAGATCAAGAAAACTCTCTTGACCAATATCTTGTCCGTAGATATATTAAAGTAATCAGCGATTATGATGAACTACGCAGCAAGGCTGATGCTATTGCAACAAATGCTTGGAATTTCGTTCAAACAAGTTGGTATAACAACTGGACATCCTATCTTATTGAATCAATATTTAAGAAGCATAAACGTGTATTGTCTGCGGTTGGTGAAATCAAAAGTGTTGACTTTTTTATAGAGAATAACCCTATCGATTTGAAAGTTACCTATTTTCCTGGAGCTTATATGCAAGGTAAGTTAAAAGAAGCATTAGGCAACACTGAGTTAACTTGGTTGAAGCGTCAGGCTAAGAAATATGGTATTACACCAGATAAAAATCTGTCTGATTCCGAACAGTATAATTTCTTAAAAGAGGAAATCGAAAATCAAGGACATCAAGAAGTTATATCTCAACTTACTGCTACAAGAAAACAGATAGTAAATGAGGCTCGTAATAATCCAGAAAACCTAATGAAATGGCTTTATGAGAATCAAAGTCCTCGTTTGTTCGGTGCAGAAAACCGCCTGTTTGTTGTTCTTGTCGATTCTACGGACATGAATCAGTCGTGGAAGATGAAGAGAGCATTCTCATTAATTGAACCTAAGGTAAATACATACCTTGATAGCTTCAGTGAAAATTCTCTAAAGAAAATCGAATTCACATTTAATAAAAAAATGTACAAAAGTCTTGCCGACATAATCTTTGTCGTAAAAGAATAAAATGAAGGAATGATGGTAATATTGCATAATCCAAATTCTATTTAGTTTTTTCGTAAAACATAAACGATATGAGAAAAATTGTTGCTTTACTGATTTTGTGCTTTATGCCTATCTGCCTATTTGCACAAACATATAAAATGTATCAAACACGTAACTACCATAACCAGTTACGTTTGAATACAGCTACAGGAGAGGTGTTACAGGTGCAAGATGATGGTCAATCTTGGAAAATATGTAATGCAATGGAAGATGGTAGCGAAACTGATAATCGCTTCTGTCTTTATGAAACACAGAATATGTGGACTTTTATCATGCTTGATACTTTTACAGGAAAGAATTGGCAAGTCCAATTTAGCACAAAAGGAACAGATTACATGTTTGCTGCACCAATAAATTACTGGACTGAAGCATATCCATCTTCAACTGATAGATGGCAGGGTAGATTCAAAATGTTTGCTACTCAAAATATGTGGACATTCATTATGTTGGATAGTTTTACAGGAAGACTTTGGCAAGTGCAATACAATACCAAGTCTTTAGACAACCTCCTTTGCGTTTCAATTAATGATGAAGTTCTTGAAGCAGGAGATAGTAGTATATTTACAATACAACCGATGACGAGTATGTATCAATACTATTTGATAAGCAATAAGTCCGGTGCAATGTGGCAATTTCAGTGGACAACTAAAGGCCCTGACTATAGATGGATCAAAAGGGTTAATTGAAAAATTGTTTTTGTTTATGAAAATTAAAAACATAAATGACATTACATTGTTCAGATACTTGTTTTGTCTTGATAAAAGAGAATTGCCACAAAGTATTCTTAATTGGTGCAATAATATCGGTAGTGTGATTGACTCTGATAGGGAGAATGCGATAAGAGAATTATCTACTGTAAAAGGTAACTGTCGTAATTTGGTCGTTTTCTCTAAGACATTTGTTGACACAATGGATAAATCCTATATGAAATTTACGCAGTTCCACATGGACATTCTTGAAGAACTGGATAATGAGAACGGAATTGTTCGTAGTCCATACTTTATCACAGGGTGTTATGTCGTGTATAGCATAAAGAATGGCTGTCTTACTTTATGGATATTCCAAGACAATATCGACAAATACTTATCTATTCCTACATACTATATTTGCGTATCACCGAAAGATAAAATCAAAGGGAATGGACATCAGTTAGATTGTATGATTTTACCTTTAATAGATGGTTGTATGGAAGAAAATATCAAAGATTATATAGATATGGTCTTGGATTATTTGTGTTTAAGACAATGGGCAGAAGTACAATTAGGTAAAGTTTCAACCACTGTAAGAAAAGAGGTTAAGAAGAACAAGAAAATTCAGAATGTTACAGAACCAGGGCTTGACTATTATCGATTTGATAGCAAGTGGTATACTGAAATTTGCAATGATGAGTCTTTCAAAGTTAGTGGTCATTTCAGATTACAACCTTATGGAGATGGTACAAGGAGGCTTATATGGATAAACGAATTTACAAAGAATGGTTATCATAGAAAAGCCACTATTGACAAGGTTAAAGATGGAGAAGTTTCTTTAAACTAATAGAGGTGTGATACCAGCATTTACAAAAAAAACAATAGTATTACAATGGAAAATTTAGATTTGGACTTTTTAGCGGCACTTGCTAATGTTATTAAAGAACTGGAGAATAGTACTTTAAAATACATAGAACCTTCAACCTTAGGTGTTACACCTTCCAATAGAGTCAAAGCCATAACGAATATCCTTAAAGAACATGAGGCTATAACTGTAACAACAGGAGGATGGGTAGTAAAGCCAAACGGAAAATTACAGTTGCTTTCACAAGAGGTCTCTTCGTTAATTAAGCAGAAGAAACAAAAAGAGAAAGATCATTTGATTGGTCGAATTAAGGATATAGGCAGCTTAGTTTTGTCCTCTATTGCAATAGTCATTTCTATCATTTCTATGATTATTTCGTGTTCACAGAGTTAGGATGCGAATAACTTAATTGAGCTAAGCCGACTGACTTTAGGCGAAAGCCCAATATCAGTCGGATTGTCATTTTCCACAACTCTGTGCAATCATCATTCCTACACATCTCACAGCTACAAAGACACCAATAGTGAAGAAAACCAAAAGATAATTGTGCATAATGCCCAAGATAGCAGCCGTCATATTTCTTTTAGCGTTCACGTGTGTGTACTAATAATGGTGAGCCTGATTTTATTTTGTGGTCATTTTGGTCATGGTCATTTTGGTCAAACTCGACTTTTGATGAAATTTCGCAAGATTTAGTCATTAGTCATTTTCGACTTTGGAAGCCATCTTTGACAGACAGGAACAAAAAGGCATAAAAAAGCGGAGCACGATTTCACAACCACACTCCGCGCAAACTTAAACAACCAATAAAAGAAATAGATTGATCGTTCAATTTCTGTTCTGTATCTGATCAAGAGTTAACAGCGCACTCCGCTACGCATGGCGGAGTGCAGCCGTTTGAAATGTTACGGCATTATCGGATGAACAGGAGCTCACGATACTTAGGCAGCGTCCAGAGCTCGTCGGCTACGGTGAGCTCCAACTTGTCTATCTGATAACGGATCTCCTCCATCTTTGGAGCCACCGTGTCGTGGTAAGCGATTGCCTTGTCGTGCTCGCTCTCGATCTTGTTGGCCACCTTGCGGGCATTGACCAACTCCTCGACACCGGTCTCGATGATCTGTGTGCGCTCGGCTATCTTCTTGATGATGTTGATGTTGCGGGCGGTGAGCTTCTTGCCCTCGTCCTCGCCGAAGATGTCGATCATATTCTCCACATTCTTTGCCAACTGGCTCTGATAGTGAGTGGCGACAGGGATGATATGGTTCATGGACAGGTCGCCCATCACACGGGCCTCGATCTGTATCTTCTTGGTGTAGGTCTCCCACTTCACCTCGTTGCGGGCCTCGAGCTCGTTCTTCTTCATCACGCCCATGCTCTCGAACATCTCGATGGATGCTGGGTCGAGATAGCGCTCGAAGATCTTAGGACAGCTCTTCTCGCAGTCGAGTCCGCGCTTGGCAGCCTCTTCCACCCACTCGTCGCTGTAACCGTTGCCGTCGAAACGGATAGGCTTGCAGGCCTTGATGTCCTGGCGAACGATGTCGATGATGGCTGAGGTCTTGTCCTCGCCCTTGGCGATGAGTGCGTCGACACGCTTCTTGAAGTCGGTGAGAGCTTCGGCTACTGCGGTGTTCAGCACGATCATGGCTGAGGCACAGTTGGCCTCGCTACCTACGGCACGGAACTCGAAGCGGTTGCCGGTGAAGGCGAATGGTGAGGTACGGTTGCGGTCGGTGTTATCGATCATCAACTCAGGAATCTCAGGAATGTCGAGCTTCATGCCCTGCTTGCCAGCCATGACGAAGAGGTCTTTCTTGTCGGCCTTCTCGATATGGTCGAGCAGGTCGGTGAGCTGCTTGCCAAGGAAGGAAGAGATGATGGCTGGTGGTGCCTCGTTGGCGCCCAGACGATGAGCATTGGTGGCACTCATGATGGAAGCCTTGAGCAGACCGTTGTGACGGTATACGCCCATGAGGGTCTCGGTGATGAAGACTACGAAACGAAGGTTGTCCTCAGGTGTCTTGCCTGGACCATGGAGCAGGATGCCGGTATCGGTAGAGAGACTCCAGTTGTTGTGCTTACCCGATCCGTTGATGCCTGCGAAGGGTTTCTCGTGCAGCAGGACACGGAATCCGTGATGGCGTGCCACCTTCTTCATCAGGCTCATGAGGAGCATGTTGTGGTCGACAGCCAGATTGGTTTCCTCGAAGATTGGTGCCAGCTCAAACTGGTTGGGCGCTACCTCGTTGTGACGTGTCTTGCAAGGGATGCCGAGTTCGAGTGCCTGTATCTCGAGGTCTTTCATGAAGGCCTGTACGCGCTCGGGGATGGCTCCGAAGTAATGGTCGTCCATCTGCTGGTTCTTGGCTGAGTCGTGGCCCATCAGGGTGCGGCCTGTAAGCATCAGGTCGGGACGGGCTGCATAGAGGCTCTCGTCGACGAGGAAGTACTCCTGCTCCCAACCCAGGTTGGAAATGACTTTCTTCACATCGGGATTGAAGTAGTGGCATACGTCGGTGGCTGCCACGTTGACGGCATGGAGTGCACGGAGCAATGGTGCCTTGTAGTCGAGTGCCTCACCGGTGTAGGAGATGAAGACTGTAGGAATACAGAGTGTATCGTCGATGATGAATACTGGCGATGTAGGATCCCAGGCAGAATAGCCACGTGCCTCGAAGGTGGAGCGGATACCGCCTGATGGGAATGAGGAGGCGTCTGGCTCCTGCTGTACGAGCAACTTGCCTGAGAACTGCTCTATCATACCGCCCTTGCCGTCGTGCTCGATAAAGGCATCGTGCTTCTCGGCTGTGCCCTCGGTAAGAGGCTGGAACCAGTGTGTGTAATGGGTTACGCCATTCTCGTCGGCCCACTGCTTGATGCCCTTGGCCACGGCGTCGGCGATGTTGCGGTCGAGTCGTGCGCCATTGTCGATTACGTCTACCAGTTTCTCATAAACATTGGCTGGCAGATACTTGTACATCTTCTGTCGGTTGAATACCTTCTTGCCGAAGAACTCACTGGGTCGCTCACCGGGAGCTGCCACTTCAGCTGGCTTTCTCTTGGAAGCCTCTGATACGGCTTCAAATCTTAAATTGCTCATACCTTTATATATTTTATGTTGAATTATTTTACTGATTATTCTTTCCCCATCCACTTGGCGATTCGCTGCATCGCCTCGCGGCAGTCGTCATGCTCGCCAAAGGCAGTGAGACGGATGTAACCTTCGCCCGAAGGACCGAATCCTACGCCCGGGGTGCACACCACGCTGGCTCCATAGAGCATCTCTTCGAAGAACTTCCAGCTGGGGGTGTTGCCAGGGGTCTTCACCCAGAGATAAGGTGCATTCTCGCCGCCGTAGACGCGGAAACCGAGGCGCTGAAGCTCTGCCCGCATGTAGTGGGCGTTCTCCATATAGTAGGCGATGGTGGCCTTCACCTGCTCCTTGCCCTCGGGGGTGTAGATGGCTTCGGCTGCGCGCTGACTGATGTAGCTGGTACCATTGAACTTGGTGCACTGGCGACGGTCCCAGATGGGGTTGAGTGCTACTTCCTCGCCACTCAGCGTCTTGGCCTTCAGTTCTTTGGGCACGATGGTGTAACCGCATCTCACACCCGTGAAGCCTGCCGTCTTGGAATAGCTGTGGAACTCTATCGCCACCTTGCGGGCGCCTCTGATCTCGTAGATGGAGTGTGGTATCTCGGGATCGGTGATGTAGGCCTCGTAGGCTGCGTCGTAGAGGATGATGCTCTCGTTCTTGATGGCATAGTTCACCCACTTGCGAAGCTCGTCCTTGGTGATGACGGTGCCGGTGGGATTGTTGGGATAACAGAGGTAGATCATGTCTACACGGTGGTCGGGAATCTGGGGTGTGAAGTCGTTGCCTTCATTGCAGGGCATGTACACCACATTGCTCCAGTGTCCGTTTTCGAAGACGCCCGCGCGTCCTATCATCACATTGCTGTCGATGTAGACAGGATAAATGGGGTCGGTGACGCCGATGTTGTTGTCCCATCTCAATATCTCCTGTATGTTGCCGGTGTCGCTCTTGGCTCCGTCGTTGACAAACACCTCGTTGACATCGAGATGGATGCCGCGTGGCAGGAAGTCGTTCTTGATAATCGCCTCGCGCAGGAAGTCGTAGCCTCGCTCAGGACCGTAGCCTCGGAAGGAAGCCTGCACTGCCATCTCTTCCACCGCTTTGTGCATGGCCTGGATAACGGCCGGACAGAGAGGCTGGGTCACGTCGCCAATGCCCAAACTGATGACTCGCTGCTTGGGGTGCGCTATCTTGTAGGCGTTCACCTTCTTGGCGATGTCGGCAAAGAGATAATTGCAGGGAAGCTTCAGGAAATGTTCGTTTACTAATGCCATATTCTTTTTCTCCTTTTATTATGTATATTTAAGTTTGCCGTAATTTTTGTTCTTCACTCTTCATTCCCCGGCAGGGGAATTTCTCCCTCGAAGGCGAAAGCTGCCGGACCTGTCATGTAGACATGGCCGTCGGCCTCGCTGTATTCGATCTGGAGTGTTCCGCCATCCATCACTATGTTGCTCTTCCGGCTGGCACGTCCTGTGAGGAAGGCTGCCACTGCCGTGGCGCAGGCGCCAGTTCCGCAAGCCATCGTGATGCCGCTGCCCCGTTCCCATACCCGGGTGCGGATGGTGTCGGCATCGGTGAGTTGCGCGAACTCGATGTTGCAGCGCTGGGGAAAAGCCTCGTTGTATTCGAGCAGCCTGCCGTAATGCGCGATGTCGATGGTGTCGATGTCATCGACAAAGGTTACGAAGTGAGGATTGCCCATGCAGACATAGGTGCCTTCGAAGATGCGCTCGTCGGCGGCAAGCACCGAAGGGCCTACGAACTGCTCCTGGTTCTGGAGTAGTGGCTTCAGCATGTCTACCGTCACCGATTCCACCTCCGTGCCATCCTGAATATGCAGTTTCAGTATCTTGACACCCGAAAGGGTTTCCAACCGAATGGTGTCCTTGTGGGTGAGTCCTTTCTCGTAGAGATATTTTCCGATACAACGACTGGCATTGCCGCACATCATGGCTTCGGAGCCGTCGGCATTGAATATGCGCATCGAATAGTCTGCACGTCTGCCGTCGTGGGGCTTGCCTATGAGAACCAGTCCGTCGCTGCCTATTCCTGTATGGTAAGCACTCCAGGCGATGGCGGCTTTCTCGGGATCGGGAATGTCGTAGAGCTGTGTGTCGACGTATATGTAGTCGTTGCCGGCTCCCTGCATCTTAGTGAAATGAACTGTTCTTCTCATATTGCGTTGTTGTTTGCCTTTTTGTTCTACTTCTTGTTATTGTTTGACTTTTTGTTATGTTATCCGCCGTTTCAATAACTTTTTGTTTCTTTTCGTGTGCAAAGATACGACATTTTGTTTTCTTATCCGTATTTTTTTATGCAAAATAAATCTAAAAATATACTCATTCTTACAGTTTGCTATATATGGACAGTGTTTTAATTACAATTTATCACCACTGGAAGCTCCCGTCATGATGGTTTGCTCTTGTTTTCGTGTTTCGTGGTTTCATAATCAAAGAATTATCCTTCATGAACCTCGCTCAGCATCTTCTCTATGAGGCGGGGAACGCCATAGCGGTCTATTTCCGACTCGGGAATCCAGATGTAATCGGGAGGAAGGAGCGGACGACGAGAAACCTCGAGAAGATAGAAGTCGGCAAGAAGAATGCGATGGGTGAGAACATGCTTCACACCCTGCGACAGAAGACGAAGATGAGCATCTGGTGCACCGCAGTCCAACTGCTGCAACAACTCGGCAGGCGTGGCAGCACGGGTGCTGTCGGGAAGCGAGGCATTGAAAGGCTCCCACAACCCCTGCCAGATATCGCCCTCGCCCCTGCGATGGATGGCGGTAAACGCCTGCGAGGAAGCCGACTCCCTACACCTTATATATATATAGGCGAGACGGCGCGTCTTGATCTGAAGCTTGCGTTGCTTCACGGGCAACTCCTCTACCCTGCCCGTGCGGAAAGCCTCACAGCTCTCCATCAGCGGACAATCGGAACAACGGGGCGACAGAGGCGTGCACTGCAAGGCACCAAAATCCATGATGCCCTGATTGTAGGCTGAGACCTCGGAAGGAGGCAGGAGCGACTGAGCCAAGGCTGCAAACTCCTTCTTGCCCTGCGTGGAGTTGATGGGGGTGGAGATGCCAAAGTGGCGCGACAGCACTCGATACACGTTGCCGTCCACCACTGCCGCCCTGATGCCGAAAGCAAAGGAGGCAATGGCTGCTGCGGTGTAGTCGCCCACTCCCTTCAGCTGTCTGATGCCTTCGAGCGTGGAGGGAAACTGTCCCAATGCCACTATCTGACGGGCGGCGGCATGCAGGTTGCGGGCACGCGAATAGTAGCCCAAGCCCTGCCAGAGCCTCAGCACCTCGTCCTCGCTCGCCGAAGCCAAAGCCTCGACAGTGGGAAAATGGCGCATAAACCGATCCCAGTATTCCCGTCCCTGGGCGATACGCGTCTGCTGCAATATCACCTCGCTCAGCCAGATGGGGTAAGGGTCGGTGGTGTCGCGCCAAGGCAAAGCCCTGCCGTTATCGCGAAACCATGAAAGAATCGCATAAGAAAAAGTTGTATTCGACACCATATCCACTCGCTTTTATTTACTTATTGAACTTCAGCAAAGTTCTTTCTACCTTTTTACTTTTTTACCTTTTTACCTTTTTACCTTTTTACCTTTAAAAATTACGGCTGGCACAGCAATGCGCACACCCTGTCCTGAAAACGGCGGGCATTGACGGCATGCATGATGCCATTGTTGAGAATGACGAAACACAAGTCGTGCCCGTTGGCTGCCGTACAATAGCCGGCAAGGGTGATGATGCCTGTCAGCGTGCCCGTCTTGGCCCGCACGTTGCCGCTTGCCGAAGTGCCACGCATTCGCTTTCTCAGCGTGCCGTCGATGCCGGCAATGGGCAGCGAAGGACGAAGATGAGGATAAATGTTCTCGTTGCGATAAGCATAACGCAGGAGCTGACATTCCAGTTCGGCACTGAGATAATTGTAGAGCGAGAGGCCCGAGCCGTCGGCCAACCTGCAGCGCGAGGCATCCAGTCCGAGCTTGCGCAGGAGCTGTCGCTCCACGCTGCGCGCACTCTTGGCGCTGGCAGGACGGTTGCCCGTAGAGGCGGCTATCTGATAATACATACTCTCGGCATAGAGATTGTCACTCTCCTTCATCATCTTGTGCATGATCTGATCCATGGTGTGGAAGCGCGTGCACACCGAAAAGGCGCTCTCAGGACAGCGTTTCACCTGAGGCGTGTCGGTCTCGAGCACGATGCCTGCATCCTTCAGCCTGTCGATGAAACGATCCATAAACCCGTCCTTTCGGGCAAAGACCAAAGGCGAAAGCACAGGATTGTCGTCGTCCCAGCACCAGCCCTCGCCTAAGAGATCGGCGTCCTTCATCGAGCGGTCGGCATAGATGCTGCCACGGATGGTGTCGACACCCATGTCCTGCAGACTGCTCACAAAAGCCCGCATGTCGTCGTTGTTGAATCGCGGATCCATGCCGCCCACGCAGTACACGTCGCCCTGGAGCACGCCCTCCTCTATCTTGCCCGTGTACTTGAGCTGCGTCTTAAACTGATAAGAGCCGCCCAACCTGTCGAGGGCTGTGATGGCTGTGAGCAGCTTCATCGTGCTGGCAGGACGCATGAGCTGACGCTCGCGATGGCGATAGATGCACGAGTCGGCCTGCAAGTCCCACACCATGATGGCAACCTGCGAAGTCTCGAACATATCGTTCTGTAAGAGACGGTCGAGCCCCTGCCTTACATTTTCGGGCCAAGGCAGGCGCAAGCCGCCGGCTGTGATGGAATCGACAGCCAACGAGTCGGCTGCTATGGAGTCGGCACAGAGTGTGTCTGCCGACGCCTCGCTTTCGTCCCTGTCCTCTACTACTTCCTCCTCGCCCGCCACCAAGGGCGCAGCGCTCTTCTTTACGTCCTGTGCTCCTACAGGAAGCGAAAGCATCGCCACCATGCAGAGCAACCAAATATATCTGTATTTCATTTTTTTATCTTGTAATGTTCTTTTTATTTTTTTCAGGAGTTAAGGAGTTATCGCTCCCTGCGGTCGCTGAGGAGTTAAGACCTTTCCCCAATTCTCTCCGCTATTGCCTTTTTCATTCCCTCCTCGTTGTCGGGCTGAACCGTCACCATGTTGCCAGCTCCGTATTCGATGAGCAGGCAGTGGTCGAGACCGAAGAAGCACCGTATGCTCTCCACCCTCACCACATCGCACAACGGCACATTGCGGTTCGTGGAGAAACGTCCCTCGTCGATGATAAGGAAGTCCATCTCCTCGTCGCGGTCGATGGGTTTCACACGGCGGATGGTGTACGTGGTATGCAGAATGCGCTCTATCATTCCCACGATGACTATAGCCACCAAGATGCCCAGAATAGCCGTCTTGACCCAAAAGAAATATACGGCCAAAGCCGTGAAAAGCCCCATGCCCAAACGCACTGGAAGCGTGATACGCTTATGAAATGTTCTGTCTCTCATTATCCTTTTCTACAAAAAAACACTGCAAAATTACAAAAAATATGGCTTTTAATGCTCACTTTAAAGATAAATTATTACTTTTGCAAACAATTAGGATAAAATCCATTAATTAGTTTAAAGTAAACTCAATGGTTTATAAGTATGATTTTCTGATTATCGGTGCAGGAGTTGCCGGTATGAGTTACGCCCTGAAAGTGGCCAGAGCGCATAAAGGTAAAGTGTGCATGATCTGCAAGACATCGCTCGACGAAGCCAACACATCATTCGCACAGGGAGGCGTCGCCTCAGTCACAAATCTCGAAGTGGACAACTTCGACAAACACATCCAGGATACAATGATTGCTGGCGACTACATCAGCGACTACAAAGCCGTGCAGCAGGTTGTCACCAAGGCACCCGAGCAGATCAAGGAGCTGGTGCAGTGGGGTGTCAACTTCGACAAGCAGCAGGACGGCAAGTTCGACCTTCACCGCGAGGGAGGACACAGCGAGTTCCGCATCCTGCACCATGCCGACGACACGGGAGCCGAGATTCAGCGCGGACTGATGGAAGCCGTGCGCAACAATCCTGACATCGACATCAAGGAAAACCATTTCGCTGTCGAGATTATCACACAGCACCACTTAGGCGCACGCGTCACACGTCGCACTCCTTACATCAACTGCTACGGAGCCTATGTGCTCAACCCCGAGACCCAGAAGGTGGACACCTATCTGAGCAAGGTGACAGTGATGTGCACAGGCGGCTGCGGAGCTGTCTATCAGACCACTACCAACCCCGTGATCGCCACGGGCGACGGCGAGGCTATGGTCTATCGTGCCAAGGGAACAGTGGCCGACATGGAGTTCGTACAGTTCCACCCCACAGCCCTCTTCCACCCAGGCGAGACTCATCCTGCCTTCCTCATCACCGAAGCCATGCGTGGCTATGGCGGCATCCTGCGCCTGCCCAACGGCGAGAGCTTCATGGAGAAATACGACAAGCGACTGAGTCTGGCTCCACGCGACATCGTGGCACGTGCCATCGACAAGGAGATGAAGAAGCACGGACTCGACCACGTATGCCTCGACGTCACTCACAAGAATCCTGAAGAGACCAAGCACCACTTCCCCAATATCTATGCCAAGTGCCTGAGCATCGGCATCGACATCACCAAAGACTACATTCCCGTACGTCCGGCAGCCCACTATATGTGCGGCGGCATCAAGGTCGACCTCAACGGCTGTTCGAGCATCAACCGCCTGTATGCTCTGGGCGAATGTTCGTGTACGGGTCTGCACGGCGGCAACCGTCTGGCAAGCAACTCGCTCATCGAGGCTGTGGTCTATGCCGACACAGCTGCCAAGCACAGCATCGAGCATGTCGACGAGTACGACTTCAACGAGAAGGTGCCTGAATGGAACGATGAGGGAACACTGACCAACGAGGAGAAAGTGCTCATCACACAGAGCGTCAAGGAAGTGGGCGAATGCATGAGCAACTACGTGGGCATCGTGCGCAGCGACCTCCGACTGAAACGTGCCTGGGACCGACTCGACCTGCTGTACGAGGAGACCGAGAACCTCTTCAAGCGTGTCAAGGTAAGCAAGGAGCTCTGCGAGCTTCGCAACATGATCAACGTGGGTTATCTCATCACCCGCATGGCGATAGAGCGCAAAGAGAGCCGTGGTCTCCACTACACCATCGACTATCCCGTCCACGCCTACGACAAGAAATAAGCTAAAGGAGTTAAGGAGTTAAGACAAATGCTTTATAATCCAAAAAAGGCTATTGGCTATAACTTCTAACGACCGAAGGGAGTGATAACTTCTTTAACTTCCAAACTTACTTAAGAACAATATATATAGGGGCGAACTGCACTTAGCAGTCTCGCCCCTAATTTGTTTTTACAACACAGCAACAGACACAATTCATCCATATCTATTGTTTTGTCACGTCACCTCGCTTTTGTAGCACGATTATCTTCATTTCATTACAATAAACATACGTTTTATAACAAAACGTAAGATAATCAGGTACAAGAAATACAATTTTTCCTGTATTTTCTTGCATGTTTTAAAAGATTTAACTACCTTTGCAGCACATTTATTTGACATTCGTTAATATGTACGAGGGTGAGACGAAAGACAAAACAATGTTCACATAGAGAATTCTTATACTATTAATTTTCCCTCTAAAGAGATTATCAACATGAGAAAGAGAGTTTTGAGCCTTGCTCTGCTCTGTTGCTTTGCCCCCCCATTTGGGCTTATCCATGCAGCCGAGACTGAGCAAGCAGAATTCTTGGTTTTAAAGATGGCCGACTCCAAGACGGCAGAGTTCAAGTTAAGTACGCGACCCGTCATCGCTTTTTCCGATGACAAGTTGCAGATTACATCCGATGAGATTTCCACCGACTATCCACAGAGCGATGTAACCGAGTTTTATTTCACAGCCATTTCCACAGGAATTGAGGAAAAGGTAAATCCTTCCACCATGAGTTTTAGTTACACCGACAACGCCACTATCCGCATCAGCGGCTCAGCGGCTGGCGAAGCTGTGCTCTACGATGCCAACGGCAAGCTGCTACAGCGACAGAAGGTAAGCGGCGGAAACGCTACCATCAATGTGGCCTCTTACGCACCGGGTGTGTATATTCTGAATCTGACCAACGAACATTCCTTTAAAATCATCAAGAAATAATGAAGAAAACTTTACTTTTATTCACATGCCTTCTTGCCTTCATAGCCATGCCTGTACTGGCACAGCAGAAAACAGTCAAGAAGCGCGTTACCTTTCAGCTCATCAAAAAACGTGGCGCTGACGCTGCCGTAGTTGGCAGAAGAAAAGCCGCAGCCGCACAGGCTGTCACCAATATCAACAACAGTGTGATGCTGGCTTACTATCCTGCTGCCGGCTCAGGAGCAAAAGGATACGAAAACTACTACTTGGTTCTTTCTGACAAGGAAGATGTAAGCTACAATGTCAACGAAGGCCAGATCAAAGCCAAAAGCGCTACTGTAGCCGAGCTTGACCTTTATGCGCCAGAAGGAACAGGCATCGACCTGCCTGCAGGAACCTTCGCTGCCTCTGAAGGCAACTTGTACTACAATCCCGAACTTACTTACGTGGAGAACTTCGACGACAAGGGTAACAGCGACGGCGGTGTGAACATAGCAAGCGACATCAACGTGAGCAAGGCAGAGAACGACGGAATCGTAACCTACACGCTCTCGTTCAGCGATGCCAATGGAACACAGTATTCGTACGTCGGCGAAATGGTATTCAACAATATGTCAGCGGGAAGCTCTGATGTATATCCTCAGATTTCGACAGACATCAACACCACTTTCCATGGCGGTATCGGCTACTATTACGGCAACCTCATGGACTCTAAGACCGGCAACATGGTGCTCAACCTCTACGACGGAGAGTACGACACCCAGACTGGCGGAATGACAGGCAAGGGACACGACCTCGTCATCAACCTCTACAACCGTCTCTTTGGCGACCCTAAGACCGCCACTGTCGTGCCAGGCACCTATACCGTAGCACGCAACTTCAAGGTAGGCACTTTCTTCCCAGGTATGGAAATCGACTACAACGGCATGACTGTCGTAATGGGAACCTACGTAAAGCGCCGCAAGGCCGTGACGGGAATGGACACCGACTACGACTACTGCTACATCACCAACGGAACCATCACCATCGCCGACGGCGAGAAAGAGGGAACCTTCGATATTACCGTAGACTGCACCACCGACCGCGGACACAAGGTGACAGGCACAGCCAAGGGCATCTCGTTCATCTACTACGATCAGTCGGAGAAAGACGACAAGGACGTTGACTCCAACCTCGAGGAGGATGTACATCTCAAGTTCGACCGCGTGGAGAAGTCACGCATCTACTCGCTCGGTGTGCAGAACGGTGTTCAGGTATTCTCTGTCGACCTCGGTTCGCCAAGCGGCAAGGACGACCAAGACTATACTGGTGACCAGGATCTGCTGCGCATGGAATTCCAGGCAGCCGAAGGCAGCCAGTATCTTCCCGAAGGCACCTACACCCTCATGGAGGAAAGCCATCTGTGGACCAACATGTATGCTCCATTCATGATGACCCGCGGCTACTTCTACAACAACGGCGAGCGCACAGGCACACGCTACCATCACTTCCGCAAGAACCCAGACCCTGCCACCCGTCTGCCATGGGTAGTTGACAAGTGGGCTACTGTCTATTCAGGAACCGTGGGCGTAAGCAAGACCGACAACACACACTACAAGTTCGTCATCAACCTCTTCGACGGCAAAGGCTTCCAGATTACGGGCGAGTTCGACAAGGAGATGGAATACAATTACGAACCATCTTCCATCACTGGCATCGAAGGCATCAAGGCCGACTTTACCGGCAAGACCGAAATATACTCTGTTGGTGGACAACTCATGCAGACCATCGACGGCACCAAGGCTGCCAGCATCGCCAACCTGCCAAGCGGCATCTATATCGTAAAATCAAACAACAAAACTACTAAAATCGTAAAGAAATGAAAAAGTATATAGCTACAGCAGCACTCTGCCTCGCGACAGTGCTCCCCACATTCGCACAGACAAGACGCGTGATGACCGTTCACCAGAAGGACGGCACAACCAAAGTATATAAGGTAAACAGCATAGAGAACGTCACCTTTACCGACGAGGCTCTCGCAACCCTCAGCAACCAGTGGGCATACAACGACGACGTAAAGGATCTCAGCAAGGTAACCATGCTGGATGCCAACGGCTCATACGTGTTTGCGCTCTATGGCAGCGACAGCGATACAAAACCAGTATTCGAGCTGACCATTCCACAGAGTCTCATGGGTCAGAAGATTATGCTTGGCTCTGACGACGCTCAGGACGTAAAGGTGGCTTACAACGGCGAGACTCCTAAGCTGACTGGTACGCTCCAGGCTCGTTTCGACAAGTTCAAGAAGAATGTCACCATCACACTCGAGGCTGAGACTGCCGACTACAGCGACCTGCGTTGCAAGTGGACCAACAGCGCGTTCACCCAGATTTACACTGCCACCAACAGCATCAAGACAACTAATGTGAACGACGTGAAGACCTATAACGTTGCTTCTGCCCTCGTGCTCAACCCAGCCACTACAGGTGCGGCAACAACCTTCGCCTTCGGTGATGTCGAGGCTACCACAGCCGACGGTTTGCTGGCAGGCAAGATTGGCGTTGCAGTAAGCATCTCGGCTTCCAAGCTCTACAATGGAACCATCGACCTGGCTGCCGATGCCGACAGCTACACCCTGAAGTACATCGACTACGCCACACGCGTCACCTACGAGAAGGTAAAGGCCGGCACTATCACCACCGCAAAGGACAAGGACGGCAAGCTCTACATCAAGATCAACGCCACCTTCGACGACAACCGTACCATCGAGTTGGAGTATTACGGTGCAACCACTGCCGTAGAGAGCCTCGAAGGAATGACTCCTGCTGTGGTAAGCAACAGCTACAAGTTGTACAACCCTGACGGAAGCATCCTTATAAACCAGGACATCTGCAAGGTGCTTTTTAAGCAAAAGAACAACATCTACACATTCTACCTTTATGGCGGCGAGTTCTCAAGCAAATACAGCGGCGAAAAGGTAACACTGCAGGTAAATGAGAGTTTCATCAATGCCGGAACCATTAACTTGGCTGAGCTGAAAGACGGCGACAACTTCCAGGTGAAATACTCAGACGTACAGTTGTATTCTCCCGATGCCAAATATAGTGGATTTAACAACACTCCAGACAACGGTACATTATCCATCAAGAAAGACGCTGCCGGCAACTATGAAATCTCACTGGATGTTGTCAACACTTATACCAACAAAAATACACCAAATGGTGCTGGTAACAAGGAGCGTTTGGTATTTAATTACAGCGGAGCAGTAGAAGCATACTAATAAACAGATTAAAAAGAAAAAGTAAGAATTAAGAAATGAATAAGAAAGCCATTCTTATGGCATCATTCCTGCTTGTCGGCAGTTTCAGCTTTGCGCAGAAGCTGTCGCCAAGCACAAGCATGATGCTTCACGAAGCAAGAACAGCACAGAAGAAAGCCAAGGCTGCAAATGCTACCCCACAGACTGTCAGCGCATTCATCACCGTCAAGTCGCAGGATGCCATTGCCAAAATAGAGGCCCTGGGAGCCAAAGTGAACTCGCGCATCAGCGAGACACTCGTCACTGCCAACATGCCCCTGTCTGCCATCGAACCTATTTCCAATCTCGATGAGGTTGTTTCGGTTTCGGTAGGTACTGAGGCCAAACTGCTGATGGACAACGCCCGCAAACTGTTGGGCGTAGACGAATGTCACCAAATGACAGAGAATAACGGTCCCTACACCGGCAAAGGCGTAGTCATCGGTATCGTGGACAACGGATTCCAGTACGACCATGTAGACTTTCTCAATGCCGACAAGAGCGACACTCGCATCAAGCGCGTATGGGATCAGCACGGCACTGGCAATGCTCCCGAAGGTTTCGGCTATGGAGCTGAATACAAAACCACAGCCGAGATAAGAGCTGCAAAATATGACCTGACCAGTGGCTTCCATGCCACCCACGTATCGGGCATTGCCTCGGGCAGCGACAAGAGCACACCTTACTACGGAGTGGCTCCCGATGCCGACCTCGTGTTCGTGAGCTTCAAGAGCACCAATGCACAGATTGTAGATGGAATCAAGTATGTGTTCGACTATGCCAAGAGCGTAGGAAAGCCTGCTGTTGTCAACATCAGCCTCGGCTCACACATGGGTCCTCACGACGGAAGCTCCGACACCGATCTCTCGTTTGCCAACCTGGTTGGGCCGGGCCGCATCATCGTTGGTGCCGCAGGCAACGAAGGTCTTGACAAACTGCACGCCAGCAAGACCTTTACCGCCACCAACAAGCAATTGAAAACCATGTTTGCCTATGGCAGCGGACAGGACAACAGTTCCTACAAGCAGGCTTACGTCGACATCTGGGCCGAGAAGAACTCAAAAATTTCCGTTAAGGCTGTTGTCGTAAACACACTCAACGGTAAGATTATCGCATCTTCTGAGGAAGTTTCCAACGATGGTAAGAAAGAAGTGAACTGGGTTGCCCCCGACGGCAGTGGCGTAGTGGTTCAAGTAGGTTTGTCGCTACAGGAAAACCCTGTCAACGGTCGCACCAACGTGCTGCTCATGAGCCGTGCCACTTCCATCAACACTGGCTTTGCCATCGGTGTTGTGGTGACTGGCGAGGCTGGCAAGACCGTACACATGTGGAACAATGCCTCCTCTGGCGAGTTCACCAGCTTAAACAAGCGTGGCTGGACCAACGGCGACACCAACTGCACTGTAGGCGAGCTGGGCGGCGAGAGTCCTGATGTCATCTCTGTAGGTTCGTTCAACTCGAAGGTACAGTACCAGCCCATCAATTTGCAGGGCACAGAAAATGCTTACGGCCTCAACGAGGAGCTGACGGGTAAGTTCCTGGAGCACTCCGCCTTCTCAAGCTACGGTCCTACTGCCGATGGTCGCGTCAAACCCGACATAACAGCTCCTGGCTGCATCATCGTGTCAGCAGGTTCAAGATATTGCTCAGGATGGAGCGACGACACCAATGTCATTGCCCGCACTGGCAACGATCTCTATACCAACGACGTAGGTACTTCTATGGCTTCGCCTTACGTGGCAGGCGTCGTAGCTCTCTGGCTGCAGGCCAACCCCAACCTGACACCTAAACAGGTGCTCGAAGTCATCGGCAACACAGCTGTCCAAAATGACGATTATATGCCAACAGGACAAACCTTCCCCAACAACACATGGGGCTATGGCCGTATCAATGCCATCAAGGGTCTGAAGCAACTGCTCGGCACAACAGGCATCGATGATGTCAAGGCCACTGAGTCTATGTATCGCATCATAACCGACCGCCAGGCTCGCACCGCCACATTCTACATTGGCAGCGACAAGGGTCAGGCTCGTGTAGCCGTCTACAACCTCACTGGCCAGTTGATGTATTCTGCACCTATCAACAGCAACGGCGAGACCATCAGTCTGTCAAGCCTGCCCCACGGCGTGTATGTATTCAAGCTGACACAGGGAAGCAACACACAGACCATCAAGTCTACATTGTAATCTCTCAGTCTGAGATAAATCTATCCAATAGGAGGAAAACAGATTTGTTTTCCTCCTATTTTTATTTTTTTACCTTTCTCAAACCAGCCTACAGCCCGTGCAGCCTGTTTGACAACTTTGGATTATTATACGCCTCAATGAGCTGATGGTCAAAATCATACTCTTGACCGTCACTTAATTGTTCCATCATCAAAAAAGCTTCCTAAAGGAGTGAGATTCTCGGATTTTATTTGTACTTTTGCCATACCATTCAGAGTTTTATTGGTCTTTTTATTGCAACACGAAGACAAGCGAAATTTCTGACATGGCCCAATCCGAGCAACATATGGTTGCTCAGGGTGCTTATAAAATAGATAAAAATATAGTGTTGCGTAAATTAGGGTGAAACAACTTAAAGAAAATGAAGGCATAGAGCGCAGTTTGTTGCTCGCAATGGCTGTTATAGCGGGATTGACAGTGGCTAATTGCTATTATAACCAACCGCTTCTTGAGATGATACGTCACGACATAGGAGTGAGTCAACATGGGGCGAACCTCATAACCGTTGTCACACAAATAGGTTATGCGCTGGGGTTGTGCTTCCTTATACCAATGGGCGACCTCTACTCACGCCGTCGCATAATTGTTGTGAACATGACCGTAGCAGCCATGATGGCCATAGTCATTGCTGTTGCCCACAAGGTGTGGCTTATTTGGGGAGCCTCCCTATTGTTGGGAGCCTGTTCCGTTATTCCACAATTTTTCATACCGATTGCAGGACAATATTCCGAGAAGAAAAACAAAAGCAGGAATATGGGTGTCGTTCTGTCGGGATTGCTAACCGGCATTCTCGCATCGAGAGTGGTTAGCGGTTATGTTGGCGAATGGTTGGGTTGGCGCGAAATGTTCTTCATCTCTGCTGTCGTGATGGTGCTGTGCATGATTCTTACTCTCAAGATGATGCCACAGATAAAGAGCAACTATGTGGGCACATATAGGGGCTTGATGGCCAGCGTATTCAATATTGTGAGGAGCAATGGACGCATACGCCTTTATGCCATGCGTGCCGCCTTTAGTTTTGGCAGCATGATGGCCATTTGGTCGTGCCTTGCCTTTAGGTTGGCACAAGCTCCGTTCTTTTCTGGCAGCGAAATGGTAGGAACGTTGGGACTGTGCGGCATAGCCGGGGCTATTGCGGCAAGCGGTGTGGGCAAACTTGTGAATCGCTGGGGCATCAGAAAGATGAGTATTTATGGTGCATGCCTGCAGCTTGTGGCGTGGGCTGCGGCCTGTCTGTTTGGCGACACTTTCATGGGACTTGTTGTAGCCATCATCTTGGTAGATATAGGCTTGCAATGTCTGCAACTTAGCAATCAAAGCGGCTGCATTCAGGAGATGCCTCAAGCCTCCAACAGAGCCAACACCATATTTATGACTACCTATTTTATAGGCGGTTCCTTTGGCACCTATTGTGCCGGATTGGCATGGACACACCATGCATGGACGGGAGTGTGCGCTGTGGGAGCTATCCTGGCTGCAATCTCGCTATGTATAACATGTTTTAACCGGAAGAGAATTTAAGTGCTGGCTATCCTATTAATCCACAATCTACAATATTTTATGTGATATTTGACACACCTTATTATATATAGGGGCGAGACTGCAAAGATGCAATCTCGCCCCTATTCTTTCACTTCACTATCTTCCCGAAACATCCTTATCTCGTCAACGAGAACTTGACACTCAGACCGAAGTCCTGCGTGGTGGTGGGATAACTGCTGCTCGAGAGCAGAGGAGTGTTGGTCTGACGGTCGTAGTAGAAGCTCATGGTGAGGAGCCGGTTGAGGGTGTAATCGGCCGAGAAACTCAGCTTGAGCGCCTTGTTTCCGCTACTGGCACTGCTCACCATAGAGGCTATGTCGCGCACGATGGCAGCCTGACGGCGGAAGCTGAAATCAAGACGCAGGTTGAGGTTCTGGTTGGTTCCAGAGTTGCGGTTGCTGGCGGCCGCGTTGCTCTGATTCTTGTTCTTTCCCTTCGACTTGATGGCTCGCTTTCCCCTGCCGAAAAGGCTGAGGTTGTTGAGACGATAGCCCATTCCTACGACCCAGTCCTTGCTGAGCGCCTCGTTCACCTGCACACTCGTCATGCTGAGACTCAGCACGCGCGTCTGACGATACTCAGCTTTGAGCGTCATATTGTTGTTGAACGTCATGTCGACACCCATGAGTGGCGAGAACGACTCGTTGATGCTTACCTGCGAGATATTGAACATGCTGCTCGGTGTGACACTGCCTGTCGCCGTGTCGTCGATGAAGCCTATTCCGTTCATATACTCCTGGAAGGTGCTGTAGGTGTTGTAGCTTCCTATGGCGAAGATGCTCTTATAGGAGTGGTTGATGTTGATGCTCTTGAAGTGGTCGCGCAGCCAGGGCAGCTTGCCCAGTCCGCTGTAACGGACAGTCCAGTTGGGCAGCAGACGGCTGAGTGCGGGGAAGAGCGAGAGCGACGAGCCTCCCATGCTGGTATAGGCATCAAGAAACGCCGGAATCATCACATCGCCGCTGTACTTGTTGACAGGCGTGCGCGAAGCATCAAACTTGCCTCCAGCAAGAGCCGACCCTGCCGGATAGACTGCGTCGGCATAACGCGCCTCCACCTTGTTGCGGTAAGACTCGAGCGAGTTGACAAACTTTTCGAAAGTCTTGCTCTTGTAGCCGCTGTTTGCCGAGCCCATTCCCTCGAAGGCAGAGCCTATCGAGATGGTAGTCATGGTGAAGGTTCCGCTCTCCGTGGTGGGCGTTCCCTCGTACATGTACTGCATGCTCTTCTGCACTGTCTTGGTGCGCGAGGCGTTGAGGTCTATCTTGAGATTTCTCACCGGTTCGAGCGTCATGCGCAGCTGCAGGTCATTGGTGGTGCTGCTGGCAGCAGGTGTGGCGATGGTGTCGTTCACCAGGAGCCAGTCGTTGCGTCGTGCCTTGTCTATATAGCTGTCGTCCACCATACCGAAGGCGAAGTCGAGGCCTGGCGAGAGTACGCCCTGCTTGGTCTGTCCGAAGGCGTCGCCGATGGTGGGCAGGAATCCTGGCAGCGTGAGCTGATAGTTGTTGCGATAGGTGAAGCTGATGTTGCGCACCATCATGGCCGTGCGTGCCACAGCCTGCATGGTCTTGTACCAGCCCTGGTTCTCGAGCGGTTCCTTCGGCAGCACGGTGAGTTTCACCTTGGTGGCAGTGTCTACCTTCGAGATGAGTTTTATCTGGTTTGCGTTCACCTTCTTGTATTTCAGTTTCATCACCTTTCCGTCCTCAGTCTTGGCGGTAACGATGAGTCGCTTGCTGTTCTTGCCGTGGTTCACCTTGATGATGGTGTCGGGCATGAGCACCACTTCCTTCTCGAAGGCACGGCGGTTCTTGGGCAGTGCTTTCTTCTGCTGCTCTGCCTTCTTGTTCTGCTTGCTCCGCCATTGTTTCTCAGCCTCGTCGGGGTCTTTTCCGGCAGCCTCGGCTTCCTTTCTCACCTTTTGCAAACTCCTGTTTCTGTCGCTGTGCCTCCTGCCTCTGCTTGGCTTTATCCTGCTTCTTGCGCTGCAGTTGCGATCTCGACGGCTCGCGGTCGAAGCGCTGGTTGGCTTTTTTGAGGAAGGGCACGTGGTTGTAGAGTTTCACCAGGTTGAACGATCCGTTGAGTGTCACGTCGCGGTTGGTGTTGATGGTGTTTCCGTAGTTGTTACCGTCCTCGTCGTCGGTTCCCTTGTTCCAGGAATAGGTCGAGTTGTAGTTGGCGTCGGCGTTCACCCAGTCGAATACGGGCAGCAGGTTGAGCGGCAACTGATAGGATGCAGTAAACGTCTGATTGTAGTCGAGCGGTGTACCGAGGTGCTTGATGCTTGTCCACACCGAGTCCTTCCAGGCATGATACTGGTCGGGATAGAGGTCTTTGTTGACGGGTGTGTAAGGCTCTTCTATCTGTGCGTGTGTGGCGCTTCGGAAATTGGCGTGCAGGTTCTTGGTGAGGTCCCAGCGCACGGCGAACTCTCTGTTCCAGAGGAACTGCTGGCTGAACGAGAGCGGCAGCTGCGTGTTCTCTGTCGACTCCATGTCGCGCTCCTGCAGCTCGTAGTAGTTGCGCGTCATCTCGGTGTTGAACGCCACATTCTGCGGCAGCCAGTTCAGTCCGAATCGCTTCAGTATGTCGAGCCACTTGCTGCGGTTCTTTATCTTCTTGAACGGCTCCCACGCCTTGTAGACCGGAGTCCACGAATAGTCGAGCGCTCCACGCCAGTTGTCCTCTTTCTCGTAAACGGTGGTCTCGCCCGTGGTTCGCTGGTGCGAGTGGCTGTAGGAGAAGGAGAAGTTGGCAGGGTCGTATGGCATGGGGTGACGCTTGGTGGAGATTCCTACCCTTGCGTTGGAGATGGAGAAGTTGGTATTGGTGACCTTTGTCACGGCGATGCTCTCTATGGAGTCGCGCTCGTGTCGCGATCCAGCCGCGTCGAGTGCGTCCTTGAGTTCCATGTCGGTGTCCATCGGGTTGTACTTGGGCGAGGTCTTCTCCTTGGTGATGCTGTAATATAAAGGTATGCTCACCTTGGCCTTGTCGGGGAAGAACTTTCCGAGCTCGAGGTTGGTGGTGACGCTGTACGAGCTGTAGGTGTCGGTGGATCGGCTTGCCACTCCGTCCTCCAGACCGCCGAATCCCTCGCTCTGATATTTACCTGTGGCGTTGACGCTTCCCAGGTCAGAGAGCTGCACATTGAGGTTTCCGTTGGCAGCCCATCCGCCCTTACTGTTGTGGTCGAGCAGACGCAGCTCGTTGACCCACACCTCCACACTCTTGATTTCTCCGGCGTTGTTGCGCACGCCTATCATCATGGTTTTCACCTCTCCGAGTGTAGGATTACCCATAATGGTGATCTTGTTGTTGGGATGGTTGGAGTCGTAGGCCGAATAGGGTGCCGAGAAAGAAGCCATGCCTTGCGACTTGGCCTGGTTGCGCGCCTTCTTGAGTGCGGTGAAGACGGTGAGCGCCACGTCGAGCATGTTCTCCTCGGGCCACACGGCACGGCAGTCCTCGTAGCTGTATCGGCTGTAGTTGTTGCGTGCCGGTGTGAGCTTCAGCGGTATTTCGTACTCGTAGTAGTTGTTCTTGTAGTCGCTTCCCAGACGGATGAACACCGAAGCCTGGTTGTCCTGCAGCGAGGTGACGTCCTGCTCCAGGGCGTTGGCGTGAACAAACATCTGCATGCGCTTGTACTGTCGCAGGTCGAGGGTGGTGTTCTTGTACACCGCCTTGGCCTCGCCCGTGCTCATGTTCTTGGCCACGAGGCTGAGCGACTGCTCGTTGGCCTCGACGAGCTGTGGCTGCGTGGGGTCTTGCTCGCGCTGTACGCCCGGTGGCAACACGTAGTTGACAGGTGTCTTCTCGGCATTCTCCTCTATGCTCACCGCACTGGCCTCGAGCGTGCCGCTGTTGGCAGCGCCCAGCAGCTGGTCGTAGGTTCTCCACTCGCCCCTTACCAGGTCGAGTGTGCCGAAACGCAGCACGATGGGCTTGCGGAAGTTGGTGAGGAACATGCGCATGAAGCGTATGCTGGAAAAGTCGTTGATGTTGCCTTCCTTCTTCTCGTACTGGTCTACGGGAATGCGGAACTGATACCAGGTGACGGTGGGCTTGCTGCCGTCGCGCAGTGTGGGCGTGTAGCTTCGCTTGTCGACGATGAAGTTGGAGCCCACCTTCAGGTCTTCGGGTCGTATGCTCACGTGATACTGATAGTATTTCTCGTATTCGTTGAGGGTGAAGTCCTGGTTGATGTCCTCCACGTCGGGCGTCGACTTGTAGGAAGTGTCGTAGCTCTCGGTGCGGCTGTCGCTGTCGGGCGAGTTGCCCTGTGGGTTGTTGATAAACTTGTATCTGTACAGGATGGGCGCCTTCATCTGGTCCCAGTCGCTGCCACGGTAGTAGTGGTAGTCGTCGCGAGCAGGGTCATTGTAGATGCTGTCGAACACCGCCTGGTTCACCTTGCCCTGTATCTGGCTGAGATAGGCGTTCTTGTAGTAGTCGCGTTCCTCCTCGTCGTTGAGTCCGTTGAATCCCACGTCCTGCAGTGCGCGGCTTCCCTTCGTGGTGGCGAAGGCATAGGTCACGGTGCTCTGTGCGGGAATCTTTCCCCACTGTGTGTAGGTGAAGTTTGACGTTCCGTCCACGGGCATTCCGCTCTCATAGAATTTCTTTCCGTCGCGCAGGATGTCCTCGCTTATCTCGCCGAGGTTGATATAGAAGTCGCCGCCATACTGGGCAGCGTCGGCCTGCTCGCGCGAGTAGATGAAGGGGTCGAGCATCCAGAACTCGATGTACTCCACGTTGGCCTGCTCGAAGTCGTTGGTGTCGAGTTTGCGCATCATGCCTCCCCAGTTCTGCTGTGGCATGGCGAGGGTTCCGTCGGGCTGCAGGTCGGGGTTGAAGTTGTAAGGACCTGGCTCGGCAGGATAGTAGGCGAGGTTGAGCACGCTCAGCGTGTTGGTGGCTCCGCTGTAGGAGCTTTGCTGGCGCAGTGGGAAGAGTTCGCGCACATAGACCTCACGCACATAGTGGTTGGACAGCTGTGCCAGGTCGCTCTTGATGTGTCCTGGTGTGAGCGAGCTGCCCCGTCGTGTGAAGAGCGGGTCGATGGTGTACCAAGCCAGACGGCTGCGTCGGAATCCGCTGGTCAGCCCCGTCTTGTCGTTGTAGTCCTGACGGAAGTTTGACGAGGGCACGCTGGAGAGCACCCACGATGTGGGCGACATGACGTCGATGGTGTTCTTGGTGTTCTCGAAGTCGTCGAGATAGGATGCGTTGTCCTGCGTTCCACTGGCCTGTCCGGCAAAGAGTTTGGCAAACTCGCCTGTGAACGAGATGTAGGATGGCTGCGTGAGGTGCAGGAACGGTATTTTGTCGAGCATGTTGGTGAGCCACTGGCTCTCGCGCTTCCAGTTGAGGTTGAAGCCCACGAGGGTGTTTCTGAGAGGCTCTGCGCCCATGGTCACCTTGGTGGTGAGGGCCTGTTCGGTGAGGTGCTGCAGGGTTCCGCTGATCTGGAAGTTCTTCGAGAAGTCGTACTCCCAGTTCACGCCAAACATGGTTTTGCGCATCTGTCCGTAGTCGGTGTTGCTCTCGAGCGACACGTTGACGGGTGTTCCAGCGTCGATGATGCTCTGGTTGAGGATAGTCACCTCGCCGGCATTGTAGTCCACCGCATAGTCGGAGCCTTCGGTGAGGGTCACACCTCCTGCCGTGACGAGCACCGAACCCTGTGGCACGTTGTATGCGCCTAAGGAGATGACGTTGGCGGAGGTTCCGCGAAACTGTCCCACAAGTTGAAATTTGTTCTTCTCGGCTATCTGCTTCGCCACGGTCTTGGTGCTGTCGTAGAGTTCGGTGAAGGCGTACTTTTTCGCCACCTCGTCGGCGATGCCCTTGCCCTTGAGATAGGTGTAGAGATAGCTTCCGAAAGGCTCGGCCTTGGGGATGAAGACGCGTCCTTCCGATACGGTGTAGCCAGCCACGTAGTCGTAGTAGCCGTTGCTGTGGGGATTGTTGTTGTTGTCGAGTCGGTCGGCTCCCAGCACCTTGATGATGGGCTGGTCTTTCACCTTCGCCTCGGGAATGTAGTTGAGGTAGACACCCGTAGAGTCGCTCTGATACTTCACGTCGAGTCGGAACTTCTCCTTCTCCACCTGCGATGCGAGGTAATACACGTTCTTCATCATCAGGTCCCAGTTGCCCTGCTGCGGGTTGTTGCTGGTGTTCTTGAGCGACTTGACGAAGAGTCCCTGTCGGGTGTCGGTGATGTCGGATGCGAACTCGCCCACCTGATAGGTAACACCGCCGTAGGTGTACTCGTAGGCCACAGCCAGCACCTGGTCGGTCTGCAGTCCGCTCCTCAGCGACACGTAGCCGAGGGCAGTGTTCACCGTATATTCCGACGAGGAGAGCAGTCTGGCGCTCTCCAACTTCTCGAAGTCGTCGCCGCCCTTCAGTCCTGCTCCTTCGAGCACGGTGGCGGCCTGGTCGATGTCGCGTGCTGCGGCATACTGGTTCACCATGGCGTCGTACTCGCTGTTGGCTCTGTTGGAGGGCACGGCCGTTCCTGCAGCCGCCCACATGGGGTTGCTTATCTTCGAGGTCTCGCCCAGGTCGGTGAGGGCTATGATGTTTCGGGTGTTGGTGGTGGTGGCAGTCTTGTTGGTTACCCAAATCTCCACTCGGTTGATGGTGACGCCAGTGGTGAGGTTGGGCAGTTTCTGCATCCATGCGTCGTAGTGGTCACGAAAGTATCGCGAGAGGAAGAAGTGTCGGTTCTCCTCATAGTCGGCCACATTGATCTCGAAGGGTGTGAGCTGCACGCCTCCTTTCGACGACACGCTCTTCGACGACGATTTCTTCTGCGACAGGACGGTCTGCAACTTCAGTTTGCCAAACTGCATATCGGTGCGCACACCGAAGAGGCTGCTGGCACCGCGGATGAGCGACGAGTTGGAGGGGAACGACACGTTGCCAGCCTCCACAAGCTTGATGATCTCGTCTTCCTTGCCGTCGTACTTCAGCTTCATGTTCTGCGCGTCGTAGTCGAAGGTGGCGTCGGTGTTGTAGTTGAGGTTCATGTTCACCTTGTCGCCCACCTTTCCGTTGACGTTGAGGTTGATCTTCTCGTCAAACTCCATCATCGTGGTCTTGCGGTTGCGGATGGGCAGCGAGGGGTTGTCCACACTCTTCTTGTTGATGCCAAACTTCAGCTCAGCAGTTCCCTGCGTGCGCACTCGGATGCCTCCGGGACCGAAGATTTTCTCGGCAGGTCCCAGGTCGAAGTGCATGTCGGTGAAGTCAAATTTCTCCTTTCCCTTGGCCTTGTATATCTCATCGTTCTGCTTGCGGTAGTAGGCACGTCGCTCGTTGAGCTCGCTCCATGCCATGTACTCGGCAGGCGTCATCATGATGGGAGCCGAGAGCCATGCACCGCCCAGCTTGTTGCCGATGACATAGCGATTCAGCGTGTCGTTGTACTCCACGTGGTATTTCATGTTGTCGGGGCGCTGCAGGTCTAACGGACTCTGATACAGGTCGCCCGTACTGATGGGCTGTGTGCGCTGTACAGGCCATCGTGTATGCAGCAGCGAGTCGGGTATGGTGTCCTCGTCGGCGAGGATGGGCTGGGCCGTGATGCCGGGCTTTCCTGCTACCGTGGCAGCCTTTTTCGTCGTGGCAGCCGTCTGCTTCCTACTGGCTGCGCTGGCATTGCGGTTCTGGGCAGCTCGCTGCCGCGTTCTGTTATCCTGCCAGTACAACAAGCCAAAGGCATTGCCGATGACCGAGACCATCAGCAATGCCATCAACAGAAAGGCATATTTATATTTTCGTCTTATCAACATCTACACTCGTTTCTTCTTTTTCGTCATTTTATTCGTTTCAGAGCCGTCTTGATCACCTGTTCCACCTTCAGGTCGGGCTGTTCCTTCAGGATGTCGACCACCACCTTGGACGATGGCGCTGGCGAGAATCCGAGCATGGTGAGTGCGCTCACCGCCTCGTCCTTCACGTCGTTGTTCACCATGTCCACGTTTCCTCCGTTGGCAGGCAGCTCGTCGGCTATTCCCATGCTTACGATTTTGTCCTTCAGGTCGATGATGATGCGCTGGGCTGTCTTCAGTCCTATGCCCTTCACGCCCTTGAGCATCGCCTCGTTGGCAGTGGAGATGACGTTGCACAGCTCGCGTGGCGACATCGACGAGAGAATCATCCTCGCCGTGCCAGCTCCCACACCCGATACGGTGATGAGAAGACGGTAAAGCTCTCGCTCCTGCTTCGAGGCAAAGCCATAGAGGGTGAACGAGTCGTCTCTTCCACCTGTCACCAGTACTTCGTGAACGTACAGTTTAGCCTCTCTCTTACCCTGTATGGCAGTATATGTGTTGAGCGAGATACTGAGCGCATAACCCACGCCCGCGGTCTCGATAACGGCCTGTGTCGGCGTCAGCTCGGTCAGGTCGCCATGTATATATTCAATCATGATTGTCGTTAATAATTTTATGATTTCACATCTCTCGTCATCGCGCCCATGCGCATACGATTATATAATAAACGCACATTCGGCGCTATTATTGCCAAAGAGGGGGAAAATGTTTTTGCTCCACTTTTGCAAATGAGAAAATTAAAAGAAGTTAGAGAAGCTCAAGAATTCAACTCCTGCATTTGCCCTCCTTCTTTCAATCTGTAAGCATTCTCACCCCACCATCCTTACACTATCCTGCAAAAACATACCTAAAAGCTATGATTTTACAACTTTTTGTCGGTTCTTATAGTTAAAAAACTATTAAAACGTTCGTTTTCTCGAATAAAAGCTATACTTTTGCAACCGGAAACAGAACAAACAACAAATAAAAGAAAGAATACAATGAAGAAATTTAGAGCAGCCGTAGTAGGTTACGGCAATATCGGTAAGTTCACCGTCGAGGCACTCGAGGCAGCTCCCGATTTTGAGATTGCAGGCATCGTACGCCGTCAAGGCGACAAGAACAAACCAGCCGAACTGGCTGATTATGATGTAGTAGACGACATCACCAAGCTGAAGGACGTGGATGTAGCCATCCTCGCCACTCCTACCCGTTCCTGCCCAGAATACTCTGCCAAGATAGTGGCTCTCGGCATCAACACCGTCGACAGCTACGATATCCATACCGGCATCCTCGACTATCGTACCAGCCAGATGGAAAACTGCAAGAAGGCAGGCAAGGTGAGCGTCATTTCTGCCGGCTGGGATCCAGGTTCTGACTCAGTTGTGCGCGTGCTCATGGAAAGCCTTGCTCCTAAGGGTCTTACCTATACCAACTTCGGTCCTGGTATGAGCATGGGCCACTCTGTTTGCGTACGCAGCAAGCAGGGTGTCAAGGAGGCTCTCTCTGTCACCATCCCATTGGGCGAGGGCATTCACCGCCGCATGGTGTACGTAGAGTTGGAGGAAGGCGCCAAGCTCGAGGACGTAACTGCCGAGATTAAGGCCGACCCTTACTTCGCTCACGACGAGACCCACGTCTTTGCTGTAGCCTCAGTCGATGATGTCAAGGACATGGGCCATGGTGTGAACCTCGTTCGCAAGGGCGTTTCGGGCAAGACTCAGAACCAGCGTTTCGAGTTCAACATGAGCATCAACAACCCAGCTCTCACTGCTCAGGTATTGGTCAACGTGGCTCGCGCCACCTTCCGTCTGCAGCCAGGCTGCTACACCATGCCAGAGATTCCAGTCATCGACATGCTCCCCGGCACTCGCGAGGAAATTGTCGCCACACTCGTGTAAGATTATTATCAGCAAATATTCTGTTCCCCCTGCCCATTGGCAAGGAACATGAAACCCAAAGGGAAGAGAGCCACTATGTTCTCTTCCTTTTTTCGTTTACTCATTAGCCCCTGCTTATCTGACTTTCACAGCACAACCCACAACACCTCACTCAATTTCCTATGCCCCCCAACACATTGAAGCATTAATCTTTGTTTACGCTTACACTTTTTTCTCTTTTTCTTGGAATGTTCAGGAAAAAGTAGTAGATTTGCAGAAATTATGTGTAAATGACAGTTTATTACTTTGTCAGCTGCCCGATAGTGCCCCTCTTGGGTCTTAATAGATGACCGGCGCCTGCCGTCTATTGTGACCACCCTTGGTCGTAATAGATGCCTCCTGCGAGGCTCCCTGAGCACTTTCATTGGTTGACGCTGCAAAGGAAATGCAAATCGAATGCAGAATATCAAGCTTGCTTGAATATTTTGCAGAGATGCAGCTTTTCTTCTGCAAAGAGTTACTTATGAGTCATGATGTTAAGCACCATGTCGTCGGTGGTACGCATGGCATCGGCACCGATGGAGGTGAGGTTGTGGATGCAGCGGTCTACATCGTCGTCAACGATGCCCTCGGCAGAAGTGACACAACGGCCCTCCATGGCGAGCAGCGAGGAGAGCAGAGCGGTGCTGACTCCCGACGAGATCTTAAGCGAACAACTGGGCTTGGCTCCGTCGCAGATCATGCCCGTAAGGTTGGCCACCATATTCTTCACCGAGTTGCAGATGCGCTGATAGTCACCGCCCATGAGATAGGTGATGCCGCAACTGCTGCCTATGGACGCCACCACGCAGCCGCACAGCGCCGACAGCTTGCCGAGGCTCTGCTTGATGTAGATGGCGGTGAGATGGCTGAGCATGAGGGCTCGGATGAGCTCTTCCTCGGTGTTCTCGTTCTCGAGGGCATAGACGGCAACAGGATTGGTGGCACAGATGCCCTGGTTGCCGCTGCCGCTGTTGCTCATCACGGGAATCATGGCTCCTCCCATACGGGCGTCGCATGCCGATGCGGTGCGCGAGATGATGTGCGAGAAGATGCTGTTGCCGAAGATGCCGTGACTCATGGGGCGGTCCATGGTCTTGCCTAAGCAATGGCCGTAATTGCCCTTGATGGAGAGCTCGGCTGCCCGCATGTTGTACTCCTTGGTCTTCAGAATGAAACTGATCTCGTCGAGGGGAGCTGTCATGGCGAAGTCATAGACCATGCGCATGGAAAGTTGTATGTCGGTGTCGTCCTCATCGGCGCCTCCGGGCTGTCGCTCGTCGAGCACCACCTCGTCGTTGCGCTCGGCAAAGACAAAGTGGGTGTGGCTGCCCGCGATGATGGCGGCAGCCTGGTCTTTACCCGAATGACAGACAACCTCGATGTAGAGTTTCTCGACGATGCCCTGCTTCAGCTTGATGTCAATGTCGGCATCCTCGATGTAGCGCTTGCCCTGCTGCAGAGCTTCGGGGGTGAGGTCTTTGAGCACTTCGAGCTCATATTCGGGCTTGCCGATAAGGGCACCCAAGGCTACAGCGATGGGCAGGCCGATCATTCCGGTGCCGGGAATGCCCACGCCCATGGCATTCTTGAGCATATTGGGGCTGAGCAGCACCTCGATACTGTCGGGACGCTTGCCCAACAGAGTGGCTGCCTTGGCCGTACACAACGCCACAGCCATCGGTTCGGTGCAGCCGATGGCGGGAACTACTTCCTTATTGACAAGAGCGATGATGCGCTCGCGGGTCTTCATTTCTTGCATGATATTCTCTATTTTTGGGGCAAAGGTACGAAAATTATTCAAAAAAGAATAAAAGTGATGATAAAAAAAATTACTCAACTTCCGTAAGTACGAAAGTTGAGTAAATTGGGATGATTAGTCTTCTAACTGGAAGAGAGGATCATCGGCTGTAAGCATCACTGGCTTCTGGTCGAACTCCTTGAGGAGCTGGGCAGGAACATACTGCTTGTCGACCACGAGGCGGAACATGTACTCATTGAACCATCGGTTGGTCATGATGAGACAGCCCTTCTGTCCGTTGTCGGCGCCCCAGCTGTTCTCCACCTTCCACTTCAGCGGCTTGCCATTGGCGTCGAGGTCGACGGCGGTGAGCGTCATGGCGTGGGTAGAACCGCTGTCGAAGGTGCTGATGCGCTCGGCCTTGTTCATTGGGAACGTGGTACCGAAGAGCGAGGCATAATCATAGTTGTCGAGGTCGAGATAACCGCGCTTGCGGTCGAACTGCTTGCCCACATCGTAGCTGGAGTACATCTTGCGACCGTCCTTGAGCGAGGCGATGGCGAGGCTGGCAATCTCGTCCATAGGCAGGTTGAGATACTTCCAGTTGTGGCCGTCGTAGGTGTGGCGGTCGTACTCCACCTCGTAGGTCTTGTGGTAGGGGCGGCGTGGGTCGTTCATCACCATGATAAAGGTGCCGTTGAGTTCCTTGCCCACGGTAGCGTCGTAGAAACTCTTGGGAGTATAGGTCTTCACCTCGCCCATCTGCTTGCCGTCCTTGTTGCGGAAGGCGTAGCTGAACTCCTTGACAGGCTCGCCCAGGGTGAGGCATAGCATGTGATAGACGGTGGCGAGCATCTCGGTTTTGCGGGCCGCTATCTGCTTGGCGTTCTTGCCTGCAGCAGCCATGCGGCGAAGCTCCAGTCCGTACTCACGAAGCTTGCTTGCCACGAGACGGCTCATCTTGTTGGTGTTCTCGCTCGAATAGGTCTCGGGCATCACGCTCATAGGCACCAGTCCGTACTTAGCTGCCAGGTCGGCTACGCCGCAGAAGGTTCCGCCGTCGTTGAGCGGACTCTTAAAGAAGAACTGCACCTGAGGGTCCTCGACGGACTTGCGTGCATGGTCGATGACGCCCTGAAGCATGAGGTTGGCCTTCTCCAACTGGTCGTAGAAGAAGAGATAGTCCTGCGAGAACTCCACTGCCAGGGAGTCGGCATGAGCCTTGGCGAAGTTGGCACGCAGCACGTTCATGCCGCTGAACATCCAGCAACGGCCAGAGCTCTTCTGGTTGTGGATGCGCTGTGCGGGAGTCTCCACGCTGAAGTGAGTGTCAACAGGACCGGCATTGGCACGGTTCTTCACCAAGTCGTCGATACTGTTGGCAGCGATGGCATTGAAGAGCGCCTTGTCGGCAACCGATGTCTTCTGCATTTTCTCGATCTGCGAGAGCATCTGCGCCGAGATGCCTCCCTGCTTGGTCTGAGCCATCGTGGCGGCTGAAACGGCCAGCAAGGCTCCTAAAAGGAAGATGTTTTTTCTCATTATGTTGTGATATTATTGATTTGTCAGGATGCAAATATACGAAGAAAATGTGGGAAAACAGAAATAAAACGGACAAAAATGACATATACTGAAAAAAAAATACTACCTTTGCATGGTTATTCATGAGATGAAGACATGGACAAAGAAAAGTTTAGCCTTTTAAGCAACATCAAGTATCCCAAAGACCTGCGCAAGCTGAGCATCGACGAGCTGCCGGAACTCTGCAGGGAACTGCGCGAGGACATCATCGAAGAGGTGGCGGTCAACCCCGGACATTTCGCCTCCTCGCTGGGTGTCGTCGAAATCACCGTAGCCCTACATTATATATATAATACACCCTACGACCGCATCGTGTGGGACGTGGGCCATCAAGCCTATGGCCACAAGATACTGACCGGGCGGCGCGACGCCTTCTGCACCAACCGAAGGCTGCACGGCATACGCCCCTTCCCCACTCCCTTAGAGAGCGAATACGACACCTTTGCCTGCGGGCACGCCAGCAACTCGATTTCGGCGGCGCTCGGCATGGCTGTGGCCGCCAAGCAGAAGGGGGAGAACGACAGGCACGTAGTGGCAGTGATAGGCGACGGAGCCATGAGCGGAGGACTCGCCTTCGAGGGAATCAACAACGTATCGAGCACGCCCAACGACCTGCTCATCATACTCAACGACAACGATATGAGTATCGACCGGGCCGTGGGAGGTATGGAGAAATACCTGCTCAACCTCGACACCAACGACACCTACAACCGACTGAGGTTCAAGGCCTCGCAATGGCTGCACTCGAAAGGCTACCTCAACGATGACAGGCGAAAGGGAATACTGAGACTGAACAACGCGCTGAAGTCGGCACTGAGCCACCAGCAGAACATCTTCGAAGGAATGAACATACGGTACTTCGGACCCTTCGACGGACACGACATACGCGAAGTGGTGCGCGTGCTGCGACAACTCAAGGACATGAAAGGCCCCAAGTTACTCCACCTGCACACCACCAAGGGCAAGGGCTACGAGCCTGCAGAGAAAAGCGCCACCATCTGGCACGCACCAGGAAAGTTTGATCCCGAGACGGGCGAGCGATTAGTGAGCGACACCAGCAACCAGCCGCCCAAATATCAGGACGTCTTCGGAAACACCCTGCTCGAACTGGCACGGCAGAACCACAACATCGTGGGTGTAACGCCCGCCATGCCCACCGGATGCTCCATGAGCATCATGATGAAGCAGATGCCCGACAGGGTGTTCGACGTGGGCATAGCCGAAGGACACGCCGTCACCTTCTCGGCAGGAATGGCAAAGGACGGACTCATGCCGTTCTGCAACATATACAGCTCGTTCGCACAGCGAGCTTACGACAACATCATACACGACATGGCGCTGCTCAGTCTGCCCGTGGTGCTGTGTCTCGACAGGGCTGGACTCGTGGGCGAGGACGGACCCACACACCACGGAGCCTTCGATCTGGCGGCGCTGCGGCCTGTGCCCCACCTCACCATTGCATCGCCTATGAACGAGCACGAGCTGCGCAACCTGATGTACTCGGCCCAGTTGCCCCACCACGGTTGCTACGTGATACGCTACCCCAGAGGCAACGGTGTGCTCACCGACTGGCGAAACCCCATGCAGGAAATCGTGACCGGAACGGGCAGAAAACTGAAGGAAGGCACCGACGTGGCTGTGCTCACCCTCGGACCTATCGGAAACGATGCTGCCGAGGCCATAGCCGAAGTGGAGAAAGAGACGGAGGGACTGAGCGTGGCCCACTACGACATGCGATTCCTGAAACCGCTCGACGAGAAACTGCTCCACGAGATAGGAAGCAGATTCAACCGCATCGTAACCATCGAGGACGGCGTGCGCATGGGTGGCTTCGGCTCTGCCGTCCTGGAATGGATGAGCGACCACGACTATCATCCTCACATCACACGCATGGGACTGCCCGACGAGTTTGTGGAACACGGCACGATAGCACAGCTCAGAGAAATCGTACACATGGATAAGAAATCAATCAAAGAAGCTATTATAAAAGAATGAAAATCATCATTGCTGGCGCATACGCCATCGGAACGCACCTGGCGAGACTCCTGTCACGCAGCAACGAGGAGATAACACTCATCGACGAGAGCGAGGAGCGGCTGGCAAGCATCGGCTCCGACTGCGACCTGCTCACCATGGTGGGAAAGCCTACGAGCCTGAAGATATTGCGCGATGCGGGAACGACTGACGCCGACCTCTTCATCGCTGTCACGCCATTGGAGAGCACCAACATCACAGCCAGCATCCTGGCGAAAAACCTGGGAGCCAAGCGAACGGTGGCACGGGTGGACAACCCCGAATACATGGATCCGCAGGCACAGGAGTTCTTCCAAGGACTGGGCATCAGCAAGCTGATATATCCAGAGATGCTCGCCGCTGTCGACATCAACAACGGACTGAAGATGAGCTGGGTGAGACAGCGCTGGGACGTGCACGACGGCGCCCTGGTGATGCTCGGCATCAAGCTGCGACAGACCTGCGAGATACTGAACCAGCCGCTCAAGGACATCAGCGGGCCCAACGACCCCTACCACGTAGTGGCCATCAAGCGAGGCGATGAAACCATCATCCCCGGCGGTAACGACGAGTTGAAACTCTACGACCTGGCTTACTTCATGACCACTCGCAACTATATTCCCTACATCCGAAAGATCGTGGGCAAGGAGCACTATGTGGACGTGAAGAACGTGATGATTATGGGCGGAGGACGCACGGCCGTGAGAGCCGTGAAGAAAATGCCCGAATACATGGAGTGCAAAATCATCGAGAAGGACGAGGCACGGTGTGAGTACCTCAACGAAATACTCGACGAGAACAAGACGCTCGTCATCCATGGCGACGGACGCGACATCCCGCTGCTCAACGAGGAGGGAATACGCAGCACGCAGGCTTTCGTGGCGCTGACGGGAAACGCAGAGACCAATATCCTGGCATGCCTCACAGCCAAGCGCATGGGAGTGAGAAAGACCGTGGCTGCCGTAGAGAACGTAGACTACGTGAGCATGGCTGAGAGCCTGGACATCGGAACCATCATCAACAAGAAGGTGATTGCCGCCAGCTACATCTATCAGATGATGCTCGACGCCGACGTGATGAACGTGCGCTTCCTCATGAACGCCAATGCCGACGTGGCGGAGTTCATCGCCAAAGAAGGATCCAAGGTCACCAAGAAGCCTGTCAAGGACCTGGGAATGCCCATCGGCGTGACCATCGGCGGACTGGTGCGTGGCGAGGAGGGAATGCTCGTTTCGGGCAACACGCAGATTGAAGCGGGCGACTCGGTCATGGTATTCTGCCACAACATCAATATGAAGAAGATAGAAAAATACTTTGTATGATGGGAGAGAATGGGAACTTCCATTAACTTCTTAAAACTTCCCTCACTTGAGAAAACTTGAACAGAAAGAATGATCAACTGGAAACTGATATACAAGGTTCTGGGGCAGCTGCTCTTCATTGAGGCTTCGCTGCTGCTGCTCAGTCTGCTGGTAGCTGTCTACTATCAGCAGGAAGACATCTTTGCCTTTATCGTGGCAACGCTGACCACCATTGGCGGAGGACTCATCCTGAAATGGCGAGGACACGGAGCCGACAACTCCATGTCGCGACGCGACGCCTATCTCGTTGTCTCGCTATCGTGGATTATCTTCAGCCTCTTCGGTACGCTGCCCTTCATGGTGAGCGGCTACATCAACCACTTCACCGATGCCTACTTCGAGACTATGTCGGGATTCACCACTACGGGAGCCACCATTCTCGACGACGTGGAGTGCTTTCCGCACGGACTGCTGTTCTGGCGATCGCTCACACAATGGATAGGCGGACTGGGTATCGTGTTCTTCACCATCGCCCTGCTGCCATCGCTCGTAGGTGGACAGACCAAGGTGTTTGCCGCCGAAGCCACAGGCCCTATCAAGACCAAGTTGCATCCACGTCTCTCCACATCGGCAAAGTGGATTTGGAGCACCTATCTCGTGCTCACCATCGCCTGCATTCTGTCGTATTATGTAGCGGGAATGGGACTTTTCGACAGTTTCAACTATGCCATGACGACAACGGCAACGGGAGGCTTCTCCACCCACAACACCAGTACCGAGTTCTTCCATTCGCCATCGCTCGAATACATCTGTACGTTCTTCTGTTTCCTATCGGGTGTCAACTTCACACTGCTCTATGCCGCCGTCATCAAGTTTAAGATCAAGGAACTATTCCGCAACTCCGAGTTCCGATTCTACATCTTCCTCGTCACGGTCTTCAGCATCTTCATTATGGTTGAGCTCATCGTGATGCGCAACTACGATATAGAACACGCCTTCCGCAGCGCCATCTTCCAGGTGGTTTCGTTTATCACGACCACTGGTCTCTTCAACGACGATGCCGCACTCTGGCCTCACGTCACATGGGTGGTGCTGTCGATGTGTATGTTTATCGGTGCCTGCTCGGGCAGTACGAGCGGCGGACTGAAATGTATCCGTGGCGTCATCCTGCTGCGCATGGTGAAGAATGAGTTCCGACAGATATTGCACCCCAACGCCGTGCTGCCGCTCAAGATCGACGGGGTGAACGTGCCCATGCAGAAACGTGTCACGCTGCTGGCTTTCCTCACCATCTATCTCATCATCTGCGTCATCATCTCGTTCACGATGATAGCGATGGGAATCGACAACACCAATGCCATCACCATCACGCTGAGTTGCGTGGGAAACGTAGGACCAACCTTGGGAACTGAGATTGGCCCCACCATGTCGTGGAGCGAACTGCCCGATCTGGCCAAATGGTTCTGTTCGCTCATGATGCTTATCGGCCGTCTGGAAATCTTTACCGTACTCGTGATCTTCACACCAGCCTTCTGGAAGGAAAATTAGGGGGGGAACGGTAAAAAAGTAAAAAGGTAAAAAGAGCCTTCCTGCTGATAAGGTGTTTCATGTAAAGGATAAAAAATAGAAAAATAAAATTAACATAAAATAAAATAATAAGTGTACTCTGCTCGTTATTTGTATAGTAAATACTCAACTATAACAAGTGTGGAGCTAAAAAAGCAAAAGAGTAAAAAAATTTATTCTATCTTGCTATAAATTACTGACACAATGAAACCATTAAAATTTGAGCCCTTACTGAAGTCTACCATCTGGGGTGGCAACAAGATTATCAACTTCAAGCATCTCAACCTGCAGCAGGAGAAAGTAGGCGAGAGCTGGGAAATCTCTGGTGTGCCAGGCAACGAGAGCATCGTGGCTGACGGCGAGATGAAAGGCAAAAGCCTCAACGAAGTGGTCGCCGAACTGAAAGACAGCTTCTTAGGCAAGGAGAACTATCAGCGATTCGGCAATGAGTTTCCGCTGCTCATCAAGTTTATCGATGCCAATACCGACCTCTCCATTCAGGTGCACCCCAACGACGAGATAGCGCACAAGCAAGGCAAGGAGCGCGGAAAGACAGAGATGTGGTACGCCCTGCCATGCGATCCCGAGGCCAAGCTATACAACGGTCTGAAAATGAAGATCACACCCGAAGAGTACAAGCAGATGGTAGAGAACGGCACCATTACAGATGTCCTGGCACAATACAAGGTGAAGGAGGACGACTGCTTCTTTATCCCTGCAGGCAGAATACACACCATCGGAACGGGTTGCTTCGTGGCAGAGATACAGCAAACCTGCGACGTGACTTACCGCATCTACGACTTCAAACGCAAGGACAAGGACGGCAACTACCGACAGCTACACACCAAGGAAGCTGCCGAGTGCATCGACTACACCGTGCTGTCCAATTATCGACAGGAATACAAACCTGTGAAGAATCAGGGTGTCAGCATCGTGCGCTGCCCTTATTTTTACACCACTGTCTACGATCTCGACGAACCTATGACGCTCGATTACTCTGAACTCGACAGTTTCGTGATTCTAATCGGCCTGAAGGGCCAAGCCACCGTCACCGACAACGAGGGCAACACCATCACCCTGCAGGGCGGCGAAAGCATCGTGGTTCCAGCCTCCACCCAGACGTTGAAGGTAGAGGGAACATTGAAGTTTCTCGAGACATACGTATAATTTTTAAAGGTAAAAAAGTAAAAAGGTAAAAATAGAATAAAGTTAATGATACTTCTCTTTTTACCTTTCTACTTTTCTACCTTTACTTTTTTATCTATCCTATATCGCAGAAGGCCTCATAAATCTTTGTACCCCCCTAAAACTGCATCTCAAAGTAGTGTGGGCTGTTTTTGGATTACATTACATCCCTCCAACATTATTTCAGAATCAAGCATATAAGGTATATAGGATAAAAAAGTCATTTCATTCTACCTAAATAGGATTTTGCCTCTATTTCTATAATTATTCGGTATTTTTTTTGCTTATTTCAATAGCTTTTATTATTTTTGCAAAACAGTTCTGTACTAAAAGTATGGCGACTGTAAATAGCCCTACGCCGAAGTCGCTTGAAAAAGTGACGGTTGGTAGAGGGCAAACATAAGAAAAGCGTTATTGGCGCTTGGTTTTTGACCTTTGGAACTTAGGACACTCCAAATCTCACGTCAAAGAACCTCGCAACGATGATGCCTATGGGTATGTACATACATACCTTCCATAAGTCAGCTCTATGGGGCTGACTCTATGGGAGTGTATTATACATATCGGCGTGGGGTCTCGTTGCTTGTTCTGACGTGAAAGGCAAGTCCTAAGGCCTCAAAGGTGGAGCAAGCAGCAAATAGGCTTCACGCTTTTTCGTGCATATTGGCACATAACCCAATCTTTAATCGTCTGAATTGGAGCCATAGGACATATTCTTGTAACTATGTATTCAAAAGAATTAGAAGAGCTTATTGACAGCGTACTTGCTGATGGTGTTATTACTGACCAAGAACGTACCGTACTTCGCAAGCGAGCACTTGCTTGTGGTGAGGACCCAGATGAGGTCATGATTGTAGTAGATGGGCGTCTTGCTAAAATGAAGAAGGGGGCTAGTCCTGCAATTCCAGCTACCGAAAAGCGTGGAAACATCGTGAAGTGCCCTAATTGCGGAGCTCCGATTGAGGCTGGTGCAGTAAAATGCAAGGAGTGTGGCTATGTCTTTACCAATGTAAAGGCTAATAACACCGCCAAGGAGTTTGCCATCATGTTGGAACAGAGAATTCAAAAGGTTCGCTACGATGGCGATAAGACGAACATCAACAAAGTCAATGAATTCATCAAGAATTACCCTCTGCCTACAGGAAAAGAAGATTTGTTAGAGTTCATTGCAAGTCTTGATGCTAGACGCCGCAGTAAGTCTAATTATCAAGAAGCATACAATGCAAAATATCAGGAATGTGTTACTAAAGCAAAAACCTTGTTCGCTGGAGATTCGGATGTCACATCTTTGCTTGCCCAAACAGAAAAAGGTTACCGTGCCCATACCTTCATAGCTTCTGTTATCCAACATAAAAAAATTATCTTTATTGCTATTGTTGTAGTATTACTACTGAAAGGTTGTATTTATGCCTTAGATGCCGATACAACTGGTTGGGACAAAGTTTCTGATGCAATAAAAGAGCAAAACACAACAGAGGTTATAAATCTCATTGGAGAGATAGATGAGTATTACCTTGCGGGCCATAAAGGTGAAATTCAAATCTATATGCAGCGCCTTATTACAGAAGGCAAAATAAAAGAGGCAAATGAACTTGGCGATGCTGTTAAACTAGCAGCCCCGAAAACGTATATCACCAAACCATTGCATGATTATTACCTTAATCAAGGTGATGCTACCAATGCTGAGAAATATGATGCACCGCTCGATGACACAGACGGTGACGCAAGTTCCAATGGAGATGCGCCTTCTGGGGATGGTGATTTGTCCGAGTAAGAATTAATTTGTTAGATAATGAAAAAATTAGCAAATATAGATATAGGATTATGCGGCGAATATTATGTTTGTGCACAAATGCATTTGAAAGGTTGGACTGCAAGTATGACCTTAAAGAATTATCCTGGCATAGACATTTTGGAGTATAATCCTACAGAAAATAAAAGAACAGAGATACAAGTTAAAACAGGACAAAACAAGTATACCGTCCTAACTGGGTTAAACACCGATAATTTTAACAAATCTATCGGTAGCATTACTCAACCTTACGTCTTTGTCCATTTGCTTGATGACGACAACATAGAATGTTACATCCTTACCTCGGCTGATTTTGTAAGCTTATCAAAAAGTGTTTATTCAAAAATGAGCACGGTCACCCAAGGAAAAACTGCACCAATCAAGTTTAAATGGTCAGACTTACAACAATATAAAAATAAATGGAATAATTTGTGGTAGACAATGGGATTCTTTAGTAAAATACTAGGCGGAAATAATAGTCAGACTATTGTCCGCTGCGATGAGGCTGAGTTCCTCATCTGGAAATATCAAGAGGGTGTGTCATAAGTCTGTGACGCACCTTTTTTTTGTGTTTTTCTGTATTTTTTAGTTGAATCGTAGTCTTTCTTCACAAGGGGAATCTTATTATATTGTATAGAAACTTTACTTTTCTTGTTTTATCGATAACAAAACTGCGCAAAAGCTCACAAAAGGGCATAATTGTCCCATACGGTAAAACTGCCCAAATTGAGTTTTATCGTTTTATCCCCAAATGTTTCTTCAAATTGAATCCTATACCGAACAACCCTATGTCCATGTAAACCTTGTCCTTTCCGAAATGCCTGAATCGCTTGTAATGCATGTCTTCCTTCATCTGTCCAAACGCAGCTTCTGGCTCTATCGGTCTCTGACTCCTGTGCTTCATACCTTCCTCTGACGTCAACAGCAAAAATGCTTCCTTTTTATATGCATTCAACTTATGGTTTACATATATGGTTCTGTTACCCTTGGCTTTCTTGCAAAGACTCCCAAGTGGACAGCCTTCACATCGCTGCGCTCTATATAATGTAATGACAGACACATAGCCAGAGTCGCTTTTCGTTTGCCGTTGTCCGCAAGGATTCATGTGTTGTCCCATGGGACAGACGTAATAGTCTTCGTCTTTATTATAGTAGAAATTTGCTTGGTTAAAGACATCTTCCTTGAAAGGTTTATGCTGTTCTTTGTGAAACCAGTTGTACTTTACATATCCCACCATCTCTTCCATCTCCATGTACTCATAGTTCTCCTCTGATCCGTATCCTGAGTCTGCGGTGACGCACTTGGATTGCTTTCCATGTCTTTTCCTGTACTTATCCAAAAATGGTTTGAAGGTCAGGGTGTCTGTTGGATTGTGATAAAGGGCGAAATTCGTCCAGTATTGATTCTCTGTCGCTATTTGAAGGTTATAGGCAGGCTTTGTCTGCCCATTGTTCATGGCATCTTCCTTGAGGCGCATGAAGGTCGCATCAGGATCAGTCTTGGAGTAACTGTTTCTCTCGCCCAGTATCTCCAAAGAGTTCTCATACTCACGTAGCTTGTCTGAGGCCTTGAACAAATGAGAAATCTGAGTATTTAGCTTTTGCTTCTCTCTTCCTGTAAGCTTTGCCTTAAGAAGGTTCTTCACTTGCCTCTCACACAAACGTGCACTTCTCTCTACATCCTTGGCGGAAGTGGCTGGCTCGCTGTCTTCTTCCCTAATGTCACTCCCGCCATTCAGGCGAATTTGTTCTTTTATCTGATCCAATGCAGCAGAGGTCTTTTCCAAGAGCTTAGCCCTGTTCTTTTCCACGGTCTTCTTCCATACAAACGTGTACTTGTTCGCTTTCGACTCTATCTTAGTGCCATCAACATATTGTTCCTCCAGACTAATCACGCCCTTTTCTGCCAATATGGAGACGACTGCATCAAAATAGAAGTCGATGCACTTTATCATATGATTGGTTCTAAAGCGGTTGATGGTTGCGAAAGACAGTCGCTTGCCTCCACAACCACATATAGCGAACATCGTATTTAAGTGCGTCCGCTATGCCACGACAGGAATAAACGCCATTGATATAGGCAAAAACAACTAAACTTAGAAGCATCTTTGGACTGTAAGGAGGAGCACCAATCCCATCATAGGTATCCATGAGAGGGTTGATGTCCATACTGCGAACAATACGATCCACCATACGAACTTTGCTGTCTTTTGGCACATAATCATCGAAAGAGTTAGGAAAAAAGCTCAATTCGTGCCGAGTTTCAGATTTTATTTGTATCTTTGCCATACTTTAAGAAGTTTTCTGCAAAGATACAAATCTTTTGCGGAAAGGCAAAGCCCGAGCTTGTGAAAGTTTGGGCTTTGTTGTAAATAAAAATGTTTTTTAAAGATTTCGTATCTGTGAAAAGGAAAAAAATAAAAAAGGGTGCGTCACAGACTTATGACACACCCTCATCATTGTGAAAGATGGCGAGGTGGCCGCCCTTATCGGTTCCACCCAAACTACGATAGAAGGACCAGCTAACACGACTGCCAGCGAAGACCTCAGCGAAGTGTTTTTCATCAACCTTGCTGGCAGTAACGTAGTACGCTTTGCCGTTCCATACTTTGGCGTTAACGATCCACGTTATCCAGATCTCAATGTACCTGTGGCTGTACGTGGTTCTATCAATTTCAATATCGAAGACTACAAAGGATTCATTCGCCTGCATCGACTTGTAGGCTTTAACATGGAAGCATTTCAGAAGAAAATAAATGATGCGGTAATAAAATATGTAAAGTCTGTGGTAAGCAACATCCCTACAGACCACAGCATCCCTGTCGTGCAGATGGAAAAGAAGATACTGGAGATCGAAGAGATTCTGAATCAGTATCTCAAACAGAGACTGGCTATAGATTTCGCTATCAACGTGCGTGCAGTAGACCTCAATGCCATCGAGTATGATGCAGACGACGAAAGCTACAAGCAACTCCGTGCATTAACCCAGGGACAAGCTGCAGAGATGTCTCAGACCCAGCATAAGATAAACATGGACCAGATGAAAGCTCAGTCACAGCTCAACATCGATGCCATGCGAGAGACCCAAAAGCAGGACTTGTACAACCGTGGTGCAAACCTCGACATGGATAGACAGATGCGTGCCCAGGACATCAAAGACCGAGGTGAAAAGATGCGCATCCAGCGCGATCTTGGCGAAAAGGCTTACAATGCTCAAATCGACGAGATGCAGAAAAGCGGCAGAATGGCAATGGGTGGCATGCCTAACATGGGACAACCTGTTGGAGGCTTCAATCCTTCGGGAATCAATGGCATTAGCGGACCTAAACCTGCCGCACAAATCGGTCAACCTTCAGGCATCAACATGAGTGGTGGCATCAACTCAGGCACACCTACTCCTTCACCTGCCCCACAAGTTCCACCACAGATACCACAAGTGAGCATCTATGTAGCCATCGGTGGTCAGACTCAAGGACCATTCGACTACAATATGCTGAAAGAAATGGTGAGAACAGGAGGACTTACCGCACAGACTTTGGTGTGGAAGGAAGGTATCAACTGGACACCTGCAATTCAAGTTCCAGAGGTAGCGTCCATCTTGAATGCTCCCCAAACACCACCTCCACCAACATCGGCCGTACCTCCTACCCCACCAACACCTCCAGGAGTACCACCAACGCTATAAACATACAAGGATATGAATAGCTATTTATCAGATTTAGAAAACATAATCATCAATGCTCAAAGCGGGGGACAATCATTGTCCTTCGCCTTGAAGCCTTGCGCTACCGAAAAAAGCGTCTTTGACAAAGAGGTCAACATAACACCATTGTGGCTTATCCGAAAACAAGAAGCAGAGAGAAAGGCTAAGGAAGAGACCGAACGCACAAGACTTCAACAGGAAGCCGAACGTAAAGCCAAAGAACTTGCAGAAGAAAGAATAAGACGAGGAACCGCAGAACCTGTAGATCTCGGATTGTCTGTACTCTGGGCTTCCCACAACATAGGTGCTCGTAGCAGTGAGCAACCAGGTATTTATGCTGCATGGACAAGCAAGAAAGAAGCTATCAACATGTGGGGGGAAGATTGGAGACTGCCTACCCAACAGGAAATGACCGAACTGATGCAGAATTGCCAATGGACATGGACTGTAACCAATGGTATGCCAGGATTCCAAATACTGGCAGCCAACGGCAACAACATATTTCTACCAGCAGGAGGTTCGTGTGTTGCTCAGCAATACGACTCTTATGGAATGGCAGGACGCTATTGGAGCGACACCTCGGATGCACAATATACCGACCGTGCCATGTATTTGGAGTTTAGCCAATATACAGGAAACCTGTATAGCATAGCCAAGACTATGCAGATGGTCATACGACCAGTAAAGAACAGATAACGAAAGACCTAATGGAGACATTAAATTACATACAAGCTTTGATGGGAGCTTATGCTCTTGACCTCTCGCGCATTGATACAGAAAATGAGGCGGAATATAACGAGCGTGCCCAAGCCGTTAGAGAACGCACAGTTTCCTTATTTAATGCTATGCGTGATTCTGCCCCAGAACTTCTGCAATACAACTTTGCTGATAGTATGTCGGACGAAGAGGTAAGAAGAACCATCAATCGAATAGCATTAGATGCCAATAAACGATATACCGCCCCTATCATTCCAGACAATATCGCTGCCATCGATTATATCAATGGAGAACCATTTGTTACTCCAACTTATGTAAAGTGGCAGAACGACGGATATAGAAAGCAAAACTTTGTCATCAACTATAACGGTGAACTACAGTCTGTTGCAAAAAGACAACTGACCGCACTGATGCAGAATATGCTGCTATGCTTCGCTCCTGGAAAAATCAGATTCAACATCTTCGACCAGATGATGAGTGGCATGGCAGACTTTGTTACAGTTGGCTACGATGAAACAATCTATAATGGTAATGTCATTATGGACGAAGCTGCCGCACGAGATTGCATCAAGCGTCTAAGAGAACGTATGCAGATGGTGATGGGCAAATATGGTGACATCGCAAGGTATAACGAAAAGCACCAAGAAATCGTCATGCCATACGAGGTTGTCGTATTGAACGACTATCCTGCACGCTATGAAAATGTGACTGCAGAACTACAACCTCTGTTTGAGAATGGAGCAAAGGGTGGTATCTACTTTATTGTGATGCACAACTCTGATGCTCCGAAATTAGAGGATGCAGTAGACATTCTCACCAGTGAAACTGTAACAAATATCAGTTTACAGACTCTCAGTGGAATTCGAAACAACCTGATGGTAAAACACACTCCTATCGCCGAGCATCCTGCACTGGCAGATGCATTTCGTGTTGATTTCAACAAACGTATCAACGAAAAGGGTACACGACAGGTGCTAAAGGCAGACTATGCCTCTATATCTCATAGCGAATATACGGAGGTAACATCAGAAATCAGCATAACCGTAGGACTCGACACAGAAGACAAACATCCTGTTACCTTGCGATTCAACTCTGGTGATTATATCCATGGATTCATTCTTGGACAGTCAGGTTCTGGTAAGTCTGTCTTACTGAACAACATCATCAGTGCCGCCATACTGAAATATGCACCAGAAGACTTGATGCTCTACTTGATGGACTTCAAGGGAGTAGAATTCAACCGCTATCGTGGTGTAAAGCATGTAAAGGCGTTACTGGTTGACAATTCTGACCCTCAGATGACTTTAGAAGTTCTACGAGAGTTGCAGGAAGAGAACAAAAGACGTGTAAAACTATGGCGAGACAATGCAGTCAACAACATCGATGGTTACAACAAGAAAAATCCGACATCCAGACTTCCACAGATTCTGTTTGTGGCAGATGAATGCCAAGTGATGTTTGCCAAGCCAACATCCAATTCCTATGGAATGGCTATCCAAAGAGAAATCTCCGAAATTCTCAATGTCATCGCCACACAAGGACGTAGCCAAGGTATCCACATGCTTCTTGCGACCCAACAACTCGACGAGACAGATATCTCTGGACAAATATTGAAGAACCTCACAGAATGTTTCTTGCTGATGAGTGCAGCATCCGACTCAAACAAACTTGTCCCTGACAGTGATAAGCTAACCAGCAAGCAACCAACAGGTCAAGCCTGCTATTACCACAAGCGTGAGTTGCAGAGCAAGGTACAAACCTTCTATGCCACAGACGAAGAACTCGCCGATGCCATAGAGAAAGCTCGCGAGAAATCAACTACCAAGCAAAGCAATGGAGAGTCTTATTTCAGTGGTTCTTCTATCTATCACCTGCAAACAGAAGATTTGCAGTCTGCCAAGACACAGAGTTATGGCGCACCAGTTGCAACCATAGGTCGCAGCATCGGTCTCAACCAGCAAAGCACAGCTATCACACTGACACAAGACTTCAGCGAGAACATCATTGTTTGGGGTGCAAATCGCCAGGAGCAAGCCACCGCTACAGCCATCAATGCGCTCGTATCCCTCATGGCATATTATGAGCAGTCCAACACACCTTGCAATTTCATCGTATTAGATTGCACCAACAATCCCATGTCACAATGCAAGCCATTGCTGGCAGAACTCGAAAAGCGAGCATACTGCAAGATAATCCAGCAGTCGGAAGGAGGCAAGTATCTGAAAATGATAGCAGACGACATCTACCGCGACACGGCACCCAATTTGATTCTCACCATTCTTGGACAAGATCGTTTCAGTGAAATGAAGAGAAACAGCTTGCTGGTGGAAGAAAAGAAAGCCACGGAGATTAAACCGGCAGTAGGCGGCTTGGAAATGCTTTCTTTCGACCCATTACCTGATTTAGGAGCAAACAACATAACTGATGGAAGCAAGGTCAAGAAATACCAAGAGGCACTGAAGTACATCTTAGACGAAGGACCGAAGCATCATGTTCACGTGTTGATGCAAGTAGACAAGCCTGGCAACATTCTCTTCGATGAGTTCGGAAAAGAGGCAATAGGATTGTTCAAACATAGAGTTATCCTAAAGAGTGAAAATAAGCATCTTGCACCACTCCGCTTCGGGGAAGACATCGACGTACAGTCGTTGAGCGATGACAATGAGCACTTACGTGCCTACTATTATCCAGATGGCGAACAACCGATGCTCTTCACACCATTCCTCTTACCTGACGCACAGTATCTATTCAATGCAATATTAATCAATTAAAATACAAGAAATTATGGCAAATGACAGTTCTATGCTCAACATTGACATGGTTGAACAATTCGGTAAGAACATCGCCAACGTGAGCGCACAAACATTAGAGATTTTCTCCCGACTGGGGCAGCAGCTCCAAACAGTAAACAGTGTATGGAATGATGACAACTACGACAACTTCCAAGACAACTTCGAACACAACATCATGAAGAAAATCCAGGAAGTCTCTGCCGAAATGGAATTATTTTCCGACTACATCAAAAAGCAATGTGAGATACAGCGAATGTATAAGGCGAACAAATATCGTTAACCATACAAATAAGACAAGACATGTTTTGGTTTTTAATAGGTTTCATTATAATCATTCTTGGAGGCTTTATCATTATTAGTCTCCTCCAAATTGTCTTTATGATTATAGGCTGGATCATCCAAGCCATATTTAGCCTCTTCGAATAAAGGATAGAAGTTTTTGAAACAAGCATCAGAAGTCGGTCGAAGAAGCAATATATGTCGTTGACAATATAGCCAGGGCGGACGCATCAAAATGCGTTCGCCCTGATTCAGTTAACATCTACCGATATTAGCTATCTTCTTCATATCAATTTTCCAAATATCTTTCCACGTCCGCCAGGATCTTCTGGAATTCCGGAGAGAACTGATAGTAGGTATTTTTCTTCATCATCATCTTCACCTTGCCGAGGCTGTTCTCGTAGCAAGCTATTTCGGTGCGTGCCTGTTCGCTGTGAACAGCACGGTCGCGGATGTCGTTCTCCTGCTCATTGCGCAGAATGTCGCACACCGTCTGCACCACCGGACTCACTACCAGGTCGAAAAGATGATGACCCTGGATGTAAAGATAAGTATTGTTGTCGTTGATTCCCAAGTCGCGCAACATCCGCTCCGTCTCAGGCAAGACATCCTTGAGTTTGGGGAAACGGCGCTCCAGCTGGAACATCTTCGCCCTCACCTTCTTGCTCAGATACTCTATCGCCCACTTCGGATTCTGAATGCGTACTGAGGGAAGCACCACCACCTTGTTGAATTCGCACATATCGAAGTGCATCGTCATCTTGCGGCGCTGCAGAAAGACAACATGCCATACAAAGAGAGGCCAGATGGTTTGGGAATAAGACTGCAGGAAGCGCTCAAAGTTGAAAATGCGATGGTCGTTGAGCGTCACCATCACACAGGTCTCGTGCAATCCCTTGGCATAACACTGGAAGTTTTCTATCGCGTAGGCATAAGTATGAAAGATGTAGGGATTCTCCAACATCTGTCTCGACATCTCCGTAGCGCCTTGCAGAATATAGTCGTAGTCGGCATCCACACAGGCTATCATGTCTCTGCCCACGCCCTTGAGCATATTGGAGATGGCAGCCTTCTTGCCTCTGTCGAGATGCTGGTTGCGCGAAGGCAGCATGATATCGAAAGTTAGTTTGTCGTCCTCATAACGGCCAAGCACCGAGCGCCAGAAGAACACATCGTCGTAGCTCTCGACGTAGACTACTATTCTGCGCCGAGCTTTCTTCGGAGTCATCTTGTTGATGGCCTCGAAGTATTGCGAATTGATATTATCGGTTAAACGTTTAGCCATAAGCAGAACAATTAAACACTAAACATTAAACACTAAAACATCACTTAATCGTTATGTCGTTCACCTCAGTCACACGGTCGGTCCAGCCGTCCATGACCACAGCAGGACTGTGGGTTGTCATGATAATCTGAATGTTGGGGTTCAACTTCAGCACCAAGGAGATAAGCTGCTTCTGCCATTCAAAGTGCAGACTGATCTCAGGCTCGTCCATGAAGAGCACATAGGACTGATTGTCTTCCACCAGCACAGTGAGCAGAATGGCAAGCATCTGCTTCTCGCCTGCCGACAGCTGATAAGGCTGCAGCACCTCGCCGATCTGGTTGAACTTGATCTCGTTGGCAGTGCGGATGATGGTCTTGCCCGTCTCGCGGAACAGGTCGTCCACGATGTCCTGAAACATCCTCTTGGGCTCGCTGAGCGCCTGAGCCTTCTGGGCAGCATCGGGTTCGCCACTCTGCAGCACGGCAATGATACGGTTGCCGATGTTCACCTGATAGTCGAGGTACTTGCGCTGCAACTGGAAGAGCTGCCAGTCGAGCTCGGTGACAAGCGTAAGATCCACCTTGCTGATCATCTCAGAGTTGAGCAGCGGACGGTCGACCGAACGAATCACGTCAAACCGAATCCACTTAGCCTCCTCGGGCTCCACCTTCAGATGAACACCCTTGAGCAGATGGCTTGGAAACTCGCCCCCGGCACTCAGGCCTTTCACTACCTTGTTGAGAATGGTGCTCTTTCCCACTCCGTTCACACCGCTCAGGATGTTCACCCTGCGGTCGAGGTTCCAAAGTATGTGCTTGGTACCACTCCATAGAGAGTCTATCTCTATCTGCTTGATATAATCGGCATATTTCTGCATAAGTTTATACTTTTATCTACTTTAACTCTAAAACTTAGGGCAAATATAATCAATTTAACCGAAATTTTGTACCTTTGCATCGATTTTTTATATTAAATAAGGTAAAATGGGTAACAACAAACCACTTTTAGCCCACTTGTGTCTCTTTGGATCGGGCGCATTCTGGGGACTGATGGCACCTGTAGGCAAGGATGCCATGACACACGGCATCGAGGGCATCGACATGGTATCTTTCCGCGTTCTGGGCGGAGCCATCCTCTTCTGGCTCACTTCACTCTTCACTCGCAGGGAGCACATCCCTACAACCGACATCATCAAGTTGGCTGGAGCTGGACTCTTCGGACTGGTATTCAACCAGTGCTGCTACACCATCGGACTGAGCATCACCTCGCCCAGCAATTCGAGCATCATGACTACATCGATGCCTATCTTCGCCATGATTCTGTCGTTCCTCATCCTCCACGAGCCCATCACCTGGAAGAAGGTGGCTGGCGTACTCTTAGGCTGCAGCGGTGCCGTGCTCATCATCATGACAAGTGCCACGGCAGGAAATGCCAAGGTGGGAAACATCTGGGGCGACTTACTCTGCATGGCCGCTCAACTGTCGTTTGCGCTCTATCTGTCGCTCTTCAAGCCCTTGGTGGGAAAGTATTCGCTCTTCACCATCAACAAGTGGATGTTCACCTGGGCATCGGTCATGATCCTGCCTTTCTCCGCCTCTCATGTGGCTTCTATCCCATGGGCTGAGGTGCCAGTATCGGCATGGTGGGAAACGGGCTACGTCATCTTCTTCGGCACTTATCTGGGTTACATCCTGATGATGATAGGTCAGAAGACACTCCGACCCACAGTGGTTTCGGTATACAATTATGTGCAGCCCTTGGTCTCTGTTTCTGTCAGCGTGCTCGTAGGCCTGGCAGTCTTCAAAGGCACGCAGGCTCTTGCCGCCCTCCTCGTCTTCTCAGGCGTTTGGCTGGTTATCAAGAGCAAGTCGAAACACGACATCGACAAGCACGACCACAGCCTGGCCTACGAGAAAAGGCATGCGTAAACTGATTTCATGTCGATAAAAAAACAGTAACTGTCCTCATCTGATATAACCTTTCAGATGAGGACAGTCTTTTTTCGCCAAATTAGGTAACAAATTACAGCCAAACTGGGTAACAAAACTCAGCCAAATTGGGTAAAAATATGCAGCCAAATTTGGTAATTCCAAGATTTCATTGTATATTTGCAGCAGAAATAAAAGAGATTTGACATGAAGAAATACAAGAAAAGAATTGCAGATAAGCTATTGGAATACAGATTAGAAGAAGTTGGAGCTGTATTGATAGAAGGACCAAAATGGTGTGGAAAAACAACCACAGCAGAACAAAAGGCCAAAAGCGTGCTATACATGGCAGACCCAGACAACCAAAACAACTATCTGGAAATGGCGAATTTAAAGATAAAAATGCTCCTAAAAGGAGAAAAGCCACGTCTCATTGACGAATGGCAAATCATTCCGCAAATCTGGGATGCCATACGATTTGAAGTGGACCACCAAGGTGAGGAAGGTTTGTTTATCCTCACTGGTTCTGCAGTGCCTACATCATCTGAAAAAATACATCACACGGGTACAGGACGTTTCGCTTGGATTACCATGCGCCCTATGTCATTATGGGAATCGGGAGAATCTACAGGCGAAGTAAGTATCAGCGAACTGTTTAAAGGAAATGTAAACCAAGAAGGTTTCAATAAAATGAAACTGGAAGATATCGCCTTTCTCGTCTGCAGAGGAGGATGGCCCAGTGCTACAACCAAGAACACAAGAGCTGCCTTGCGACAGGCATACGACTATTACGATGCAGTGGTTAAGACTGATATTTCAAGGGTAGATGAAATCAGCAGAAACTGCGAACGAACCAAGCTCCTTCTGCGTTCATACGCCCGTTCACAAGGTGGACAAGTCAGTATCGGAGCCATACGACAAGACATGATGGAAAATGATGATGAGACGCTGGCAGACAAGACTGTTCAGAGTTACATCGGTGCGCTCAAAAAAATCTTCGTCATAGAGGACATGCCTGCCTGGAATCCGAACCTTCGCAGCAAGACAGCCATCCGTTCGGCTGAAACCCGATATTTCGTTGATCCATCTATTGCTGTGGCAGCATTAGGTCTTGGTCCTGATGACCTCATCAACGACTTGGAGACTTTCGGCTTGCTCTTCGAGACCTTATGCGTTCGTGATCTTCGTGTATATGCAGATGCCATAGATGGCAACGTCTATCATTATCGCGACAAGAACGGCTTGGAATGTGATGCTGTTCTCCATCTCCGCAACGGTTCATACGGTCTCATCGAAATTAAGCTGGGTGGTGCACAAGCCATCGAAAAAGGAGTCTCTACGCTAACTGCTCTTGCTGACAAGATAGACACAACCAAGATGAAATCCCCATCTTTTATGATGGTACTCACAGCTGTCGGCGACTATGCTTACCGCAGAGAAGACGGAGTATATGTGGTGCCTATCGGCTGCCTGAAAGATTAACTTTGTAGAGAATCCAGGCTACTTATATTATTCCAATGCTGGCACATTCATTCCTGGCACTTTGGAGAATGCTTTGCGGAACGAAGAGCCTCAGACGCATTTTCGCAATGAATGCCTGTGTAGGGCTATGGTAGATTTCAACATGATTGATACTGTAAGCCGTGGTATCAAGAAAATGTTCAATGAGCAATGGCGCAGACATTTCCCTATGCCAGACTATGAGATTGACCAGATAAAGAAAATTGCATCAAAACAACAACCGATGTCGAATTTTAGATGTATACAACTTAGGAACATAAAACAATTACCAGTAGAAGGACGGCTTAATTAATTATGGTTCGTGCCCACACGTACGTATAATTTATTTTTTATAAAAATGTATCAAAGTATCATTTTTGATGTTCTGCACCGTTATATCTAATTGATATATTAGCAGTTGCCGGTAATGAGACTTTTCGAGAAATATGATGGGAAGTATCATAGAAGTATCATAAAAGTATCATAAAAGTCGCATTTTTGGCGAAAAAATATCATTTTCGATGCAACATTTTGCCATTTTCCACGTTATTAAGATAATCAATTATTAACTTAATACCCAATAACACATGGACGAAAAAGAACTGCTGAGAAAAGCTTTTGAGTCTGGCGAGGTGCCAGGCATCATCACCTACTGCTTCACCGAACTTTGTCCGATGAAAAACAACTGTATCCACTATCTCGCCTCGCTCTACAAGAACGACGACACCAAGCGAGGCCATGCCATCTTCCCCAATGCCTTGAAAGACGGAAAATGCGAGTTCTTCGCCCCACTGCGTATCGTGAAAATGGCCTGGGGATTCGACAAGCTCTTTGCCGAGGTGAAAGTGAAGGACGCTCCCCTGCTCCGCTCCGAGATGAGAAGCTACCTCGGCAGCAAGGGACAGTACTACCGATATAAACTGGGACAACAGAAACTCGTGCCCGAACAGCAGGAACACATCAAGCAACTCTTCGCTCGCTTCGGTTACAAGGATGTGGATTTCGAATACTTCGCCGAGGAAATCGACTTCACGAGTATATGATGAAGAATCCTGCCACCCATGGTTTCTCCGTGCCCACCACATGTTCCCTAACGGACCGACGGACGGGCATCGACTGAACAAGCCTTGGGCATCGACTGAACAAGCCTCGGGCATCGACTGAACAAGCCTCGGGCACACACTGCCAACACAGTGGGCAACAAGTGCCCAAACGGGAAGCCCACTTTTGGGCACTATACTTTCATTTTCCAACAAGCTTTCAAAAAAAAAATCATGAAGATTACAATCGTACACAACGACAATAAGAAGCAACTCCTCGTCAGCACAAAGACGATGGAGAAACTACTGGAGCGCATCGCTAAGGACGACAGCAAGCAGAGCGTAACCCGATTCAGAGACTACGCCGCCTGCATCGAAGAAGACTACCGTTTCTACAAGGACATGCCTACATGGATGCACATCTATCCTGCCGCCGAGTTTGCGAAGGACGAAAACAGCAACCTGAAGATGAAGATTTGTAACGGCATCCTGCTCCTCAAGTTCAACAACATCACCGACCCCGACGGCACGGAAGGCGTGAAGCGTTCGGTCACCATCCTGCCCTCCACCTTTGCCGCACTGGAAAGTGCCGACGGAAAGAGCGTCATCGTGCTGGTAAAATTCACCAACCAGAACGACAAGCTGCCTACTTCCGAGCCTGAGGCGGAGCAACTCTATCGCATCGCCTACCAACAAATCCACCCCATCTACCAAGCCGTGGTCAAGGCATCGCTCACCATCGGCGCCCAGGTTGCTTCCGTCGAGGCTTCCTCTGCCATGTCGAACGAGCCTTCGCTGCACAACAGTTTCATGATGACGCTGGATGCCCACCCTTATTACAATGCCAAGGCGGTGGCGATGAGGATAGACTGTCATTACCGCACGGAAGACACCGACCAGCAAGCCGATCCCGAAGCGAAAGGAAAGGCAAGAAACGAGGACATGGACTGCAAGGACGAGAAAAACGACATAGCAAGCATGATGCTGCTGTTGAGAAACCAATACAATTTCAGATACAACTCGGTAATGAAATACGTGGAATACCAGCCGAAGGAGAAAGGATGGTACGGATACCGACCCGTGGAGCCGAGGGTGATGAAAAGAATGACGCTCGAAGTACAGTTGGCTGGACTAAGGGTGAGCATCAAGGACGTGAGGAATTTTCTGGAGTCGGACTACATCAAGAATTACAATCCGATAGAAGAGTATCTCTATCTGTGCCACAACAAGTGGGACGGCAAGGACCACATCCGTGCCTTGGCCCGCACCGTGCCCACCAACAATCCATACTGGGCAGACTGGTTTTACACGTGGTTTCTCGGCATGGTGGATCAATGGCGTGGATACACGCATCGCCAGTACGGCAACTCGGTGGCTCCGCTCCTCATCTCCAAACAGGGCTTCAACAAGAGCACATTCTGCCGCCGTCTCTTGCCGCCCGAACTGCAATGGGGTTACAGCGACAACCTGATTCTCTCGGAGAAACGACAGGTGTACCAGGCGATGGCACAGTTCATGCTCATCAATCTTGACGAGTTCAACCAGATTTCACCACAGGTGCAACAGGGTTTTCTGAAGAATCTTATCCAGTTACCTACGCTGAAATACAAGCCGCCGTACGGAAGTCACGTCATTGAGTTTCCACGCCTCGCCTCCTTCATCGCCACGAGCAACATGAACGACATCCTCACCGACCCATCCGGCAACCGCCGTTTCATCGGCATCGAGTTGACGGGCCCCATCGACGTGAGTGTCCGCCCCAACCACCAGCAGCTTTTCGCCCAAGCGCTTGTGGCATTGGGCAATGGCGAGAAGTGTTATTTCGACGCCGAGCAGGTGAAGCTCATCATGCAGAGCAACTGCCAGTTTGAGGTGGTTCAGCCGATAGACCAGTATTTCCGTCTCTACTTCGAACCTGCCGACAACGAGAAGGAAGGTGAGTACATGACGGCCGCCGAGATTTTCGACTTTCTGAAAAAGCAGATAGGTTCGTCGCTGAAAGTAAACAGCTTGATGGGATTCGGACGAAAATTGGCTAACATGACGCAACTGAACCACAAGCGTTTCGCCGATGGAATGAAATATCTGGTAAAGAAAAGATAAATCAGCCTAAAATGAGACTTCCATGATACTTTTATGAGACTTTTCGGAACAAAATCCGAAAAGTCTCATTTATTATATATGTCTATCTGTCAATGTATTACAAAAAGTTTCAAAGTCAAGAATGATACTTTGACACTTTTCTTTCAAAAAAAACATTTACGGGCAAGAGATCAGCATCCTAAGTAAACCATAAGTCCACCCAGTACGATATACAATACGGCGTATGGGATGGCGGAACGGAGGATCTCGCCGTCCTTACCCTCCATGTCGCATGAGGCAGTGGCGATGGCGATGCTCTGCGGACTGATCATCTTTCCACCCGTGGCACCTGTAGTATTGGCGGCAACAAGCCAGTTGCTTTGACTTCCCTCCACCCCGAAGAAAGTATCAGTGCCCGTCATGCCGAGCTGGTTGGCAACATGAGCCTGGAGCTTGGCGAAGAGAATATTGGATGAAGTATCAGAACCCGTTACGAAGGTACCGATGGCACCAATCATCGGAGCTACCAATGGATAGAAATCACCCGTCACAGCCACCAAGCCCGAGGCGATGGAAGTTATCATACCCGAATAGTTCATCACACTCGCCAAGGCTATCAGCGAACAGATGGTAACCACCGTCTTGCGCAAGTTCACCGTGGTTCGGGCCAAGATGACCATCAGTCGCTTGAAACTCAACCCCTGTACCAATCCACCGATCGTAGCACCCAGGAAGAGCATCAACCCCGCATTCGAAATCCAACCGAACTTAAAGGTACTGCCCAGCACCGGCAGATGAACAGCACTCACCAAATGCGTCTTCAGGAAAGCATTGACTGGAGGACAGAGCGCACCCGACACCAAGATAAACACCAATATAAAGAGGTAAACGCTCCACGCCTTGAAGCTCTCGGAGAAAGTGAAGGTCTCCTGTTTCTGCACCTTGCTCTTTCTCGCAAACATCTTGGCATAAACGATGATGGCAACGATGGCGGCGATAGAGCCAATGATGGCAGGAGTCTCCGAACCGAGATAATAGCCGCAGACGAACTGCACCGCCACGGAAATCATTCCCACCCAAAGGGATATGACAAGATTCTTGACGAGATTATGCCTGTCGGTAAGGGTAAGGATGATGAAAGGCAGGATAATGAAGAGCGGAGACAACTGTATGATGGCGAACGCCGATGTCTCGCAAATCTGCGCCACCGATGCCGAGCCGCTTTCCGCCACCTCATTGCAGAGCGTGGTGACAGGCACACCGACGGCACCAAATCCCGTTGCCACCGTGTTGCCGACCAAGGACACCAGAGCCGAGAACATGGGTTTGAATCCCAGTCCGATGAGGATGGCGGCAGGAATCGCCACAGCCGTTCCGAAGCCAGCCATGCCTTCGAGCAATCCGCCGAATCCCCAGACGAGCAGCAGCACGAGCAATCCCTTGTCGTCGGTAATCGAAGTGAATTGTTTCTTGATAACCTCAATCTGCTTGCTTTCCACCAATATATTATAGCTATAGATAGCCATCAGGATGATGATGAGGATCGGGAACACCGCCTTCAGCAGACCTTCCACCACTGCCCATCCCGTCAGGGCGATGATGCTGTCCTCCGCATGTTCCGGGGCTATCATCCCCAGTGGAGAGGCGGCGAAGAGCCAGCAATACAGTTACTACGAGTGTCAACAAAGGCGCTCTTATGTCCTGCCATCTTGAAGCCGAGCATCAAGACGAAGAGCAACACAATGGGTACAATAGAAATAATAGATGCCATAAGTTATTCAGATTTTTATGTTTTTGCCTGCAAATATAACAATTTTCTTTGAGAATAGTATATATTCTTTTTAAAGAAATAAGTATTTTACTCAACTTTCGCAAATGGGGAAGTTAAAGAATTTAAAGAAGTTAGAGAAGTTAAAGCCATATGCTTTACAGATAGATATTCAATCCCAAAAGGCTGTTGGCTATAACTTCTAACGACCGAAGGGGAGTGATAACTTCTTTAACTTCTGAACTTGCGGAAGTTCTGTAATTAACACAAAATAGCTTAATGAATAATGATTATCGTAAAATTTAATGTATATTTGCAGCAAAATTCAGTGAAAATATGAAACTGAACAAGATAAAAGATGTCTTAGCAAGTATGTTGTAGAACTTCTGATAATAAAATATTATTTGAATATGGGCATAAGCAAAAATTTAACAGAAGAGGATGTAAAGTTCCGCTATATCAACGAAGCCATCACAAGCAAGGGATGGTCAAAGGATAGTATATTTGTGGAACAGAAAGTTAAATTTACAGACGGTAAAATTAACCTTCATGGTAATCTTGTGCATAGAGAGAAACCGAAGTTTGCCGACTATTTCAAGAAGCGCAAGGCTCTTGATTATGAAATTGATAAGACACTTGCAGAAATACAGCGTATCCTGGGGATAAATGTGAATGTGGACGAATTGTAAAATGTAGAACGGTGTTCCACAAATTATGAAAAAGTGAGACGCTGTCTCACTAATTCAGAAAAGGATTGGATAATATGGAAAAATTTGCATTGACAAACACAACAGAAAAGCTGACTCAACCTGAGAAAAACTTTGTCTCTGACTTGAAGCATTTAGCCGGTGAAGCACGTCGGCAAGCCTATCGCAGTGCAGACCATCTATTGGTGGTTCGCAACTGGCTTATCGGTTGGCGTATTGTGACACAGGAACAAAATGGAGAGGAACGTGCGAAATATGGCAAACATGTCTTAAAATTGGCCTCCCAAACCCTTACAGAAGAATACGGCAGGGGATTCGGACTGACAAGCATAAAGAACATGCGCTCTTTTTACCTGATGTTCAGTAAATTACAAATTGGTCAAGCAATGCTTGACCAATTCAAACTCACAGACGAACCAATTCGTCAAGCACCGTTTGACGAATCTACAATACCATTCTATCCTAACCTATCATGGCTTCACTATGAACGTTTACTGCGTGTAAAAGATGCGGATGCAAGGTTGTGGTATTTGAAGGAGGCGGCTCGTGAGCAATGGGATTACCGTACCTTGCAGCGTAATATCTCCTCACAATACTATTACCGATTATTGCAAACCCCTAAGCATCTGCGCAAAGAGGTAAGTGACGAGATGCATTCGCTGACTTCAGATTTCGAAAAAGACAAACTCTCTTATCTCAAGAATCCTGTGATAGCAGAGTTCTTAGGATTACCACAGAACCCTGCCTATAGTGAATCGAAACTGGAAACTGCCATTATCGACCATCTGCAGACTTTCATCATGGAGTTGGGCAAAGGCTATGCGTTTGTGGCTCGCCAACAGCATATCAAGACGGACATGGGCGATTTCTATATCGACCTTGTGTTTTACAACATCATCCTTAAGTCCTATCTCATTATTGATTTAAAGACTACGCAGATAACTCATCAGGATGTGGGACAGATGGATATGTACGTCAGAATGTATGACGAGTTGAAGAAAGAGGAAGGCAATAATCCTACTATCGGTTTGGTTCTGTGTTCTGACACTAGCAAAGACCTTGCACGTTATTCCATATTGAAAGACAGCAAGCAGCTCTTTGCCGCTAAGTATCTTACTTATCTTCCTACAGAAGAAGAGTTGAGCCGAGAAATCCGTGAGCAGAAAGAGTTTTTTGAATTACAAAAGGGAAAAGAGGTAGAAGATGCAGATTAGAAATAGTATATAATTCGTCAACATCTTGTTGGCGAATTGATGCTTTACGATAAAACTTATGTTATGAACGGAAAACAATTAAAGAATAGCATATTACAATGATCATATATGCAATTCTTCGCTTACCAAATAGGTTGGTATAGATTGCAAGTACTTTCGATTGCAAAAAAAGCCGGCTTCATGTGGCAACGCAAGTACTTTCGTTGTTGATTTAAAGTACTTGCGATTGCCATAGAAGCCGGCTTCGTTTTAAGGGTTATTCCCTCTTCTATTCATCCCATGCTGTCCAGGGGTTGTAGGGCTTTGCCATATCGGCAACACTGCCATTGCCGTTGTCTTCACTTCCTCCTTCTGATGAAGTTCCACCCACATTAGTGCCAGTTCCTTCGTTGACGATTTGGTTCTGGTCTACTTTTCCAGGCGATGCGGCTATGAAATGTTCCGTTTCCATCTTCACCAATATCATAGTTGGCTTGTTGTATATCTTTTTCATTTTCTTTTCTCCTTTTACTATTATTTTTACATCATTTTCCCTTCATGTGCATTCTCGGCACACTCTTACTTACGGAGATATTTTCTGCCGTTGCGCACCACGATGCCCTTGTAAGAAGCATCCACACGCTGTCCGCTCAGGTTGTAAACCTCGGCTTGCTTAGAGGCTTCCTCTGCCGAAATGTTGCTGATGCCTGTTGTCGAAGCTGCCATCACTGCTACATGAATCTTGGCGTTGGTGCCATTGCTTGCAGGCTGTGCCGCATTGTTGTTCGCCGCATTCCAGTTGGGGAAATAGAAATAAGCACGCATTCCGTTGAACTGAAGAGTGGAACCAGATGGCAGATATTTCAGATAGTTGCCAGCAGCTGTGCTGATGTACTGATACTTCTGGCTGCCGTTGTCGGAAATAAGAGTTGTTGTAAGTTTACCATCCGTACCATCTGTATACTTTTTACGACCATACAATCCGCGGAAATAGAAATCGCCGTTCACAATGTTGTCGTTATACGAAGCCTTCACCTCATAAGGAGGCACCACGGAAATAAGTTTTTCTCCGATATGGGCATAATAAGTTGACTCTTGCCCCATAAGAGTTTCAGGCTCCATGTTCTCTGCACCTTGAATGGTCGTCAAACAATATGTCTGTGTACCCGATGCCTGCATCAGATAAGGCACACCAGCCTTAATAGTGAGGTCTGTATCTGGCAGTTTGGTAAAGGCAAGTACACCTTTATCGCTCACCTGTCCAGCCCATTGATGAACAGTCTCATCACTTGTTGCAGGTTTGGCAAGAGCAATAAGTTCGCAGCCAAAAGCCGCCTTAAATTCTTCTTTTGTCAGGTCGAAAGGCAGACAGATTGTATTCCATGCATCGGTGTTGACCAGTTTCGTACGATGCACATAGACATCCACCTCATCGTCAAAAGCGCCCTGCGAAGCCAAGTATTCAACACGACCCTCAGCATCATTCTCATCAAGATAAATCTTGTTTACCTTAAAGAAATCGCCTTTCAGTACAATGAGTTTAGACTCACTTTGATTTCGCTTCACCAAGATGCCTTCAAATGTTCCGCTGGTTCCTACATAGTCATCAAGATTGATGCCATCCAACTGTGAACTATTGAAGTAAATACGGTTTGATTCATTATCAGTTTTTGTAGTTTCATTCTGTACCAAATAGAATTCATTGTTAGTTCCCTTCTTGATGGTTCCTGGTACTCTGATAATCGTATTCAGATAGGGGCCATACGAAGCTGTTGCCGTATTTCCACCGGCATTATTTTTTGCAATTGTGTTCACATCTGTGACTACTGTATAAGGATAATCTGCCTCTGTGGTTTCATTTGCCTCACCATCACGTTTTACAGTAAGACTTGTATTGTAAGTAACATCACCAATTTTAACTGAATTTACAAGGGATCCAAAATATGGCATTCCGCTCTCATTTTCTCTATAGTCACCAATGATAGAACCTGTTATCTTGCTGCCAATTTTCAAATTCCAAGTAGAAAATAATTGTTTGTCGTAAACACCATTAGGCGAAACCCATAGACCATAATAATTATTATCACTACCTTTATTTACTATAAAAAAGGAATTGACAAATTTATCAGCTTTAATATCTGGGTCTGCATGTTTCATCACAGCCACAACAGTTGTGGGATTCGAATCATCAAACTTGACTACTACATCATCGTGTTTCAGACTATTTGTTTGAGCTGCATCGCGCAATTCTTTAATCGAGGTAAAAACCTTCTGAGATGTTGGGGGGTCTGAGCCACAATCTGTCCTGTGGTGAGGATGATGATACTGATCAGCATCCATAATCGAGATAGAATTAAACGTTTCATTTTACTTACAGTTTTAGTTGATTATTTTGAGTATATTTTTTGTTCTTGTGAATTATCTTTTCCCAGATGAACGTTTTAAACGTATATCTTCTTTCACAGGGGCAAAATTAGTAAAAATTTAAAAATGTCGCCTTTTTGTATTTTATTTTTTCGCAATTAATTACGAAAACGTTTGCGATAGCTTCCCTTTCCTTACGTTTTATCTCTCAATCACTATCTTTCGCTTACTTTTTACTGCCAACTTCGTCATTTATACATAAAAAAGACAGAAAGCAAATCTTCCCATTCCCTATATATAATAAGGTATAAAGGGAGAAAAAGAGGGTAAAAACAGGCATATACCACAAACGTGGTAGTAAGAATGCCACTATTATGCGATTTCATAACTCGTTTTTTCGCCGTACCTTTGCATCGTCAATCAGAAATAATAAACAATTTAAAGAAAGGACATAGATTATGAGTACAGAAAAGAAACTTCGCTTTGAGACACTTCAGTTGCACGTAGGTCAGGAAAATCCAGATCCAGCTACCGACGCTCGTGCGGTGCCAATCTATCAGACCACAAGTTACGTGTTCCGCAACTCTCAGCACGCTGCTGATCGATTCGGACTCCGTGACGCAGGAAATATCTATGGTCGATTGACCAACTCTACTCAGGGTGTATTCGAAGACCGTGTGGCTGCCCTCGAAGGTGGTGTGGCTGGTCTGGCTGTCGCTTCTGGTGCTGCCGCTGTTACCTACGCTCTGCAGAACATCCTTCAGAATGGCGACCACATCGTAGCAGCCGACAATATCTACGGTGGTACTTATAACCTCATCACTCATACATTATCCACACAGGGCGTCAGCTACTCCATCGTGGATCCTCGCAACTTCGAGCAGGTAGAGGCAGCCATTCAGGACAATACCAAAGCTCTCTATGCAGAGACCTTCGGAAATCCTAACTCAGATGTAACCGATATCGATAAGTTGGCTGAGATTGCTCATCGCCACAACATCCCATTGATTATTGACAACACCTTCGGCACTCCATATCTCATCCGTCCTATCGAGCACGGAGCCGACATCGTGGTTCACTCTGCCACTAAGTTCATCGGCGGTCATGGTTCATCTCTCGGTGGTGTCATCGTAGATGGCGGTAAGTTCGACTGGAAGGCCAATGCCGACAAGTTCCCTACCCTCGCCAAGCCAGACCCATCTTATCACGGTGCAGTCTTCGCAGATGTAGCTGGAGCAGCTGCCTTCGTAACCCGAATCCGTGCGGTCATCCTTCGTGATACCGGTGCTACCATCTCTCCATTCAATGCCTGGATTCTGCTCCAGGGCTTGGAGACATTGAGCCTCCGTGTAGAGCGTCACGTACAGAATGCATTGAAGGTAGTGGAGTACTTGGAGAACAATCCTAAGGTGGCTAAGGTCAATCACCCAGCCGTCCCTTCTCATCCCGACCACGAACTCTACAAGAAACTCTTCCCTAACGGCGGTGGTTCTATCTTCACCTTCGATATCAAGGGCGGCGAGAAAGAGGCATGGGAGTTCATCGACCACCTGCGCATCTTCTCTTTGCTGGCTAACGTAGCCGACGTGAAGTCACTGGTTATCCACCCAGCCACCACCACCCACTCTCAGTTGAGTCCAGAGGAGTTGGAGGAGCAGCACATCTATCCTTCTACTGTTCGATTGAGCATCGGTATCGAGAACATCGACGACCTGATCGAGGCACTCGACGAGGCATTCACTTACGTAAAGTAAACATTACGAAGCATTAGTCTTAACTTCTTTAACTTCAAAAAACAAACAAAAATGGCAAAGATATATAAGCAGATTACTGATTTAATCGGTAAGACCCCATTAGTAGAATTGGGAAAATATTCAGCATCCAAGGGTTTGGAGACTCCTGTAATTGCTAAGGTAGAATTCTTCAATCCTGGCGGAAGCGTAAAAGACCGCGTAGCCCTCGCCATGATAGAGGATGCAGAGAAGAAAGGCATATTGAAACCAGGAGCCACCATCATCGAGCCTACCAGTGGCAACACGGGTGTAGGACTGGCATTGGTATCTGCCGTGAAGGGCTATCACCTCATCCTCACCATGCCCGAGACGATGAGTATTGAGCGACGCAACCTGGTAAAGGCTTATGGTGCAGAGGTAAGACTGACCAGTGGTAAAGACGGAATGACCGGTGCCATCAAGGCTGCCGAGGAACTTCGCGACTCCATCCCCGGCGCTGTCATCTTAGGACAGTTTGTCAATCCTGCCAACCCTGCCAAGCATTACGCCACTACAGGTCCTGAGATTTGGGAAGACACCGACGGCAAGGTAGACATCTTCGTGGCAGGTGTAGGAACAGGCGGCACCATATCGGGTATTGCCAAATACCTGAAGGAGCAGAACCCTGACGTGAAGGTCATCGCCGTAGAGCCAGCCACATCGGCAGTTCTCAATGGTAAGCAGAGTGGTCCTCACAAGATTCAGGGCATCGGTGCCGGCTTCGTGCCAAAGACCTATTCTTCGGAATATATCGACGAAGTGTTCGACGTACAGAACGATGATGCCATCAAGGCTGGCCGCGACTTGGCTCAGACCGAAGGCATCCTGGTGGGAATCTCTTCTGGTGCTGCAGCCTTTGCTGCCACCGAGATTGCGAAGCGTCCTGAGAACAAGGGCAAGAAGATTGTGGCGCTGCTCCCCGATACAGGCGAGCGATATCTAAGCACTGTACTCTATGCTTTCGAGGAATATCCTCTGTAATTCACAATCGGATATTTCTGAAAAAGCAAAATCTATCATAATTTCCCCAACCAGCTTTCATATAGCGGGTTGGGGATTTTCTTTTCCCAGAACTTCATATATATACCCGTTGGCGGTAACTACCTATTTTTATATAGTTAGGGCGGTGCTATCGCTAAAATTCGAGACCATTTACCGCATAGAGCGGTACATTCGTAACCCAATCTTCCTGCAGATAATCATTCATGGAGATGCGATATGCCTTCTTGGACCGGTTGTCTGCGACAAACTGGCGCAGGCTTTTTGCCTTGACGTTTGTCTCGGCTTTCACCTCCAAGCGGAACAATCTCATCCTCCTCATCCTGGAGCAGGAAATCAATCTCCAGAGTACTGTTGGACTTGGCATAATAATAGGGTTCATACCTGAGAATGAGTTGCTGCAAGACATACTGCTCTGTCAACGCCCCTTTGAACTCGGTAAATATACTGTTGCCAGCCACAATTGTCGTTGCCTTGAGATTAGACATCGCACCTAAAAGCCCGACATCCAGGACGAAGATCTTGAAGGCCGCCCGGTCTTCATAACTGGCAAGCGGCAGTCTGGGAGCTTTCACATTATATATCTTGTATGTCAGTCCGGCATCCTGCAGCCATTGCAAGGCCAACTCATACTCTCTGGCCCTCGCCCCCTCGCGCACCACTCCATAGACAAACTTCCTGTTTTCCTTACTCAACTGGGCTGGCAAGGATTTCCACAAATCAGTAATACGGGGAATAATTTCCGAGGGAGCATGCTTCGACATGTCTCGCTGATAACTGTTCAGAATATCCTTCTGTATGGCTCTCACTTCTTTCCAGTCGCGACGCTGGCTGAAGCTCAATACGGCTTCGGGCATGCCTCCCACGTAGTAATAATACTTGAGGAGTTCTTGAAACTTGGGAGCAAACATGGTTGTCATGTTCCAGTCTTTCGTTTGCAGCAATTGTGCCAGATTCTTCTCCCCCATAGCCATCACAAACTCGATGAAGTTCATAGGATACAGGGGGAGAAATTCGACCTTGCCCACAGGAAACGACTCCCCTTGGTGCAGTTCGATACCCAAGAGGGACCCTGCTGCTATGACATGATAGCCTGGCGCATTCTCTGCAAAATATTTGAGAGAAGTGATGGCCTGCGGGGCGGCCTGTATCTCGTCGAGAAATATCAGCGTGTCGCCCTCTGTGCAGGTTACATCCGTTGCAGCCCCAATAGCTGTAAGAATTCTATGGATATTGAAGTCTTGCTCAAAGAGATTCTGAAGGATCTTCATCTCTTCGAAGTTCACATACGCCAACTGCCTGTAGTTTTGGCGCGCAAACTCCTTGACCAGCCAAGTCTTGCCAACCTGTCTGGCCCCCTCTACGATAAGGGGTTTGCGATATTCTTTGTTCTTCCATTTCAGAAGCTCGTTGATGGCCAATCTTTCCATGATCCGTATCTTTAAATCACATTCCATGAGGGAATAATCACTCTTCCGCCCACATTTTATGGGGGAATAACGCTACAAATATACACATTTTATGAGGGAATCCTGCAACTTTCCCACACATTTTATAAAAGAGCACCCACTTTTTAACTGATTTTAAAGAAAGCCTCCCCTATCTCATAGAGGCTGTATCAGTCATGAAAAACGACATTAAAATGCATCTTTCCTCCTACCCTGCATCACAGGGCTGATTCATGTTCTAAATAACGAAGGTGAACCAGCGGGAAATCGTTAAATTTCAACACGTATGAATAGTCATTCTATGAATGAATTAAGAGACTAAAACAAGTTTAATCTTAAATATCCGTAAAAAAATTACGGCATATTGAATTTTTATATATCTTTGCAAAAAATAACTGCATACAGCAATCAGAAAGAACTTTTCATTTGTGCTCGTCTGCAATAACATTTCGTTTATATTTTTACAAAGATATTATGTTAGTAAAATTTGCCGTTACGAATTATAGAGGATTTGCCAATCGCATAGAATGGGACTTGTCGGAACCAAGTAACTATTCGTTCAACACATTTGCCATAAAAGACGGAATCATCAAGAATGGCATCGTGTATGGACCTAACGGTTCTGGCAAGTCGAACTTTGCATTGGCTATCTTCGATATCACAAATCATCTTTCACAGAAGTGGAAAAGAGCGAACTATTATGACAACTTCACTTATACAGGAAAGTTGAACTTCCCTGTAGATTTTGAGTACACCTTCCAGTTGGGAGATGATCTGTTGCAGTATTCTTATAGCAAATCACCAGAGGGAAAATTAGTGGCAGAGAAACTTGTGGTGAACAACAAGCTGATATTCTGCAACAAGGATTCTATCCTGACATTGGATGAAGAAGAATTTCAGATGGAAGCAACCGTGAAGACCAACTTAGCCAACAACGCCAACAACGTATCCATTATCAATTTCCTTCTCACCTCCTACCCATTGGCAAAAGAGCATTATCTCCTTAAACTACAGAAGTTTGTCAACTCCATGTTGTGGTTCCGAAGTGTGGAGAAGAATGAGTTCATGGGCTTAGCTACAGCTCCAGCAAACCTTGACGAATATATCATCAAGAATCATCTGACAGACGATTTTGAGAATTTCATCCATCGTGTGAGCGGACAAGACTTTGAGTTTCAGAAGCCGAATGATGACGACAAAGAACTGTATTGCATATTCGGCTTAGGTCGCATTCCATTTGATAAGATTGCATCAACAGGCACCCACTCGCTGATGTTGCTCTACTATTGGCTCAAGCAGATGACAGATGCATCATTCGTTTTCATTGATGAATTTGACGCTTTCTATCACTTCAAGCTTTCCTTCGAGGTTTGCAAGACACTCTTTTCCCTTCCATGCCAAGCTTTCACGTCATCCCACAACACTTACCTGATGACCAATGACTTACTGCGCCCTGATTGCAATTTCATCTTGCAAGACAACAAGATCAAGCCATTGAGCAGCTGCACCCAGAAGGAACTGAGGTTCGGCCATAATATAGAAAAAATGTTTAGAGGTAACGCTTTTGAAGTATGATATTATTTGTTTTTGAAGGAGTAAAACGTGAGCCGGATTTATTCCGCACCATCCAACGATTGTACTTTTCCAATCGGGAAGAGCAGATAGTTTGTTCCTACAACAACAATATCTATCAGCTTTACAAAGATTTGCAGGAGTACGATGGAGATGGAGATATCGTGTCTTTACTGATGGAAAAGTTTGCCTCCCAAAAAGACAATCCTCTAAAAGACATAGATAGATCTGCCGACATTTCCGAAATCTATCTTTTCTTCGATTATGATTTTCACAACAGGAATTTATCACTCGAAGAAATCAACAGACAGGTAAAAGAGATGTTAGAAACTTTTGATAATGAAACAGAATACGGAAAGCTCTATATTGATTATCCGATGGTAGAATCTATCCGCTATACCAAGTTCCTGCCGGATGCAAACTATTGGACCTATACGATATCCCGCACAGATTGCAGCAGATTTAAGGGATTATCAGCAGAATTCTCAGCCTATCGAAGTTTCGATTTTATCCTTCTAACAGAGAATCGGGAACCTACAGAAGATGAAATAGAGGAAGTCAAGCAGAACTGGGTATATTTGAAGGAGCAGAACGTGAGCAAAGCAAACTTTCTTTGCAATGGCGAGAACGGAATACCAGCATCAAAGGACGACATTCTTCAGGGCAAGATATTCGATTCACAATTAGAAAAATATGTGAATACCGAGGATTGCAAAGTGGCAGTGCTCAATGCTTTCCCGCTATTCATATATGATTACTTCAAGTAGGATTAGAATACAAAGTAAAAACTTATTTTGGATAGAAGATTAGCAAAAAAAATAAATGTCCACAGCAATTTGCCTGATTTGATATCAGACAAATGTTGTGGACATTTCCATTAGTTATACGATAAACGATTATTTGCTCACAATCAGTTTCTTACCATTTACGATATAAATACCCTTCTTAACAGTATTCACTCTGCGACCTTGCAAATCGTAAATCTTATCAGAAGAACCATCCATCAAGATGGGCTTAATACCCGTTGTAACAACGTTTACTGTTGATTCACTATCACTTGGGTAATATTCATTTTCAGCAGCATCCGCCAAAGTGATGTTCTCCAACTTCAGAGTGTAATCTCTAATAGCCAATTTATCATCAGCTTTTAATGTAATGTTTACCACGGCACCACTGGTTCCCTTTATACTCTTGTTGGCAATGGAATAAACTATTACACGGAAGCGATTAGGTTTAACCAAGTTGGAGCCTAACGAATGAGTCTTTGTGAAGCGGCCTGAGAACAAGGGCAAGAAGATTGTGGCGCTGCTCCCCGATACAGGCGAGCGATATCTAAGCACTGTACTCTATGCTTTCGAGGAATATCCTCTGTAAATCGCCTCTCATTCGCTGAAATGCAGAAACGCAGAGAAGATTTCCATAAAGAAAGCGAAATCATTATAATTCCCCCAACCTGCTTTTCGCTATAGCGGGTTGGGGCTTATTGTATTATATAGAGCGGAAAATCGAACTGTAATCGTAATCAGTAATCATCCCACAAGCCTACGATATCTGAAGCAGAATCACTATAGAAATAGATTACTATTTCAAAAAGAATCTCCCTAAAGAGAATTTTCTCGAAACTTTTAGCTAACTTTGCAATCGAGTTATCAACCCAATCTGCATAACATGGATTCATATTCTGGAGTCATCATAGAAGGAAGCAGGAGGTCTGAGCAATTTTCAGACTTTACTCCCATACCTTGCAAAGGATTCAACCTTCTTTGCAAGGCAAAGCGCTATGGCAGATGGTGGGTGCTCAAGGGATTGAAGGAGCCATATCGCCAAGACGAAAACTACAAGAACTTACTGCACAAAGAGTTCGATATCCTCATATCCCTGCAGCATCCCAACATCGTATCAGCCTACAACATGGAAGAAATACCGGAAATGGGTACCTGTATCGTGATGGAATGGATAGATGGTATCACGCTGGAACACTGGAGCGGCAAGAAGACTGAGGGAGAAGGCATCTTCCTCCAGCTGCTTGATGCAGTGCATTACATCCATGCCAAGCAGATAGTACACAAAGACTTAAAACCTTCCAATATCATGATTACCCATAACGGCAATCATGTAAAACTCATCGATTTCGGGCTTTCAGATACCGATGACTTTGCCATCCTCAAACAGCCAGCCGGCACACCGGGCTACATCTCTCCAGAACAGATCATCTCCCGACAGGCAGACATCCGCAACGACATCTTCAGCATAGGTTGTATCCTGGAAAAGATACTTCCAAGCAAACCGTATACTGCCATCATCAAACGATGCAAGGCTCCCATAACCCAGCGATATGCCAATGTGGATGAACTCAAAGCCGATTTCATTGCTCACAGAAATAGGCATCTATCCGGTATCAAGCGTATCGGAATCGCAGCTTTGGTCTGTATCATCTTATTAGGTTTCATCAGTTATCCTTTACTGTATCAGCAGGAAAAGAGCATTAGCATCACCCCGGCACATCACGAAGCCAAGAAGGATACAGTCATCCGCCAGCAAGCGGGTGATGCTGCCCCACTCTCTGAAAGCAAACATTCCCAGCAGCCAGCTGCTGCTGAGCCATCTTCTGCATCCCATTTACAAAGCGCCGAACTCATATCCAAGGGAAAGAAGACTATCGACAAGATGTGGAAGGAATCCGGCATAGACACCATCCAGTCTGTTGTGAAAAAGAGCGAGGCATTCTATCAGTTTACAGATAAGAGTGAAGAATTCATCACAACGACTTATCCACAGACATTCTCTAAGGACATAGCCGGCATGAAGACCGATATCATCTATGAACTGTCCTCCTATTACGTTGAGAGATATGTGAAACCCACCCTGTCGAGTTTTCAATCTTCCAAATAATGCTCCACGATGATACCGTTCTTCTTACCTATGGCGTAGGTGACCGATGGCATATCCCCATGTTTCCAGCCATGAAGATAAGCAGGTTCATGGTTAATAAAATGATGGCATTCAAAGGTATCATCTTTCGACAATCTGGTATTTTCCGATGACAAGACCTTGAAATATCCATTACCCAGATACCTGATGATGCAGGTCCTGTCGGGCAGCCAGGAAAGTTTGAGCATCTGTCCCTCATAAAGATCATCACAAGAGATTTCCTTGCCCATAACCATTTGGCTCTGTTGCTGACCAGCCCCCTGCGAGAAGCCTAATTCCTGAAAGTCAGCATAACCAAGAAAATTCGCCAGGACATCCTTGGTAAACTTACTGGCAGAAACCCCTTCGCTCACATATCCCCAGAATCGTCGCAGCGTAGAGGCACTCACCCTCTGCTGGGTACGTTCCTCCACCTTTTGGCTCAACCAGATGAAATCGCGAGGCACAACCATCTTGCGCCCCACCATCTTTTCTATCATTTCACGTAATATCTGTTCCATGCTGCAAAGATAGTAAAACAAATCCAACCAATAAGATATTTCCACAAAAAAGCCTCATATTTCGAACTTGGAATAGAATGGAACGCTGAAAAAGCAGAAAAACACCTATTTTTGCTAAAAAATCAGCTCACAATGAACAACTTTAAAAAATATATGGTATATTTGCAGTGCTGTTCTAAACAAGCAGCAGACATGTTAAGGAAACAACCATGCTTGGTTCGTACTGAGAATCTGGACAATTCATTGTACACAAGAACGAAGACAGAAGTTGTTCACCCAACTGTATATTATTGTATCCATTCCGCTTCGGCGGGATGGGTATTAACATATACCCATTGGTGTGAGCTGATTTTCATTCTTTGTGTACAGGTAGTCCAGAACCTTCAGAACAGAATGAAATCGGTTCGCACCTTTTTTGTGCCTAAGAACGAAATAACAAACAAGTAAATGATAAACATCATGGAAAGAACTAACATTTATATTTCAGATACCGACGAACAGGTAATGCAAAAAGTATTATCCAGCATCAGCAGTGTTATCTTCAGTGAGAAGAAATACGATGATATTCTTCTGAAAAGATACCAGGAAATGAAAGAACAATGTAATTGGGAATATCCTGACGGTCCGTCAGATAATGGATGTGCCGTTAAATATATTGATGCCCCACAAGATTACCAAGACTATAGCATCTTGGGATTTGACATACCGACACTTATACAAACAGACCATGACAAGCCAATTTCAAATATTGTTATGGTAGTAAGCCAAGACCCAAGACGCACAGAACGCTATAAAGGAAAGTTATCTTTATCCTCTCCTTTTGGCTTTCATGACAAAAGCTATCGTACCAATACTCGCAAGGGATTCATGACACCAGTCATACTTCAAGCTCTAGAAACTGCTCCAGGAACTGCAATTTATATGACAGATTGCAACAAACTGTTTACAACAGACAAGAGAGGCATTCTGAAGACTGACACTCGAAAATATCAAGAAATTCTCCAGAAAGAGATAGAATTGATAAAGCCAAGTTGCATCATTGCTCACGGAAGAACTGCTAACGCAATTCTATGCAAAATAGAGGTTTCTATAAACTGTGAACTCCATCATGTTCCTTACATAGGGAATTCCTACATGAAAAAAAAGGATCGAGAAAATGCAATAACTGCTTTTGTCGATGTATTCAAAAATAAGAACAATAAATAATTCACAAGGATATGAAAAAATATTTTGTCATTATGCTTTTCTTTGCGATAGCATCGGAAGCCATAGCACAAAATGAAATTAATCTCGACAAGATATTCACGAAAGATAATCTGACAGAATTGCCACAATTCCCTGGCGGTAAATAACTTGGTACATTTTTGTGTCCTCTCTACAAAGTAACACATTGTTAAAGAATAGAGCTCCTAGCTCTTCCTTTATCTCATATTTACCATAAATTTTCTTTGTCATAATTTCTTTTTAACTTATTGATTATTAACTAATTATATTCGTTAATCTGCTTTTAGAAAATTTGTATCTTTATAACTGATTACCAGGCAGTTATAATGAATACAAAGATTCTAGCAGAAGTCTTTTCAAAGACCGACTTGACATACATCCAGCAATTAGACGAGCGCCAGCGTCGGCTATATTGTGCTACAAGAGCTATCAGCATAGGCAAACATGGCGTAGCAGCCGTGTGTGCCTCTTTTAACATATCGAAGAACACCATCTATAGGGGCATTCGCGAGTTAAACGGAAAGACCATTCTTTTTTCGGGAACAGTCCGTATGCAGGCAGGTGGTGGTCGCAAAGCCATCTTAGACGAGCATCCAGAATACTTGGTTCTATTCGATGAGATTGTTCAAAAACACATGGCGGGGCTTCCACAGGATGACTCCGTAAGATGGCTTGACATCTCTATTGCTCAAATCGTACAAATATTCAAAGAGCTCGGCATCATTATATCTCATTATATTGCTCGTAAAATGGTAAAACTCAGAGGTTTCAAGAAACGTTCCTTTCACAAGACAAAGACCTTGAAGGAAGTCGAGAACCGAGACGCTCAGTTCAAACTTCTGGAAGCTACCTGGACATCTTGTGTACACCGTGGAATACCAGTTCTCAGTATTGATACCAAGAAAAAGGAAATGCTCGGCAACTTTAAACGTGCAGGAAAGACTTTCAGTTGTCAAGAGTTAGCAGCTCTTGACCATGACTTCGTGTCTTTTTCCAATGGAACTATCATTCCGCATGGAATCTATGATGTCGAGAGGAACGTCGGCTATCTCACCATAGGAAACAGCCATGACACTGCTGAGTTTGTGTGTGACAACATCGCACGAATTTGGAAGGATTACCTACAATGGGAATATCCCAAGGCAACCGCCATCTGCATCTTATGCGATGGAGGAGGATCCAACTCTGCCTCACATCATATCTTCAAGCAGGAGCTTTTAAAGTTAGCCACATCTCTTGAATTGGATATTATCATTGTACATTATCCACCATACTGTTCAAAGTATAATCCAATAGAACACAGGCTGTTTGCACATATAACAAGATCCTGGAGTGGAGTACCATTGCTGTCTGCAGAATATGCTTGTAAGAAAGCGAATGAAACTACCACATCCAAGGGATTGGTTGTTGTTGCCTCCATCAACTCTAAGGAATATCAAACTCAAAGAACGCTTGACGAACGAATCATATGTATCCGAAAGGCAAAAGCGAATCATATTTGATGAACAATTGCCTAAGTGGAACTATGTCGTTAGGTGCAAATCTGCTTAGCATTTTTGTACCAAGTTATTTTTTACTGTTACTTAAACATCGATGAGATGCTCGACTCATACGAGGAGTATGTCAACAAACTCTCAGACTTCTATGCTAAATTGAAGGATATGGAACCTGGTTCTGAAGAGTACATGTCTACTCTCGGCGAAGCACAGGAGTTAGAAGGCAGCTATCAGGATTTGCTCGAGAAATGCAAGGATGCCAAAGGCAACTTTACCAGTGAGCAAATGCAACGCTATGTCGAAATCACCCAAAAGTTGACTGAGGTCATGAAGTAATATCCTACTATAGAAATATTACAACATTACTCATTCATACAACATCTTACATCAATACATAACATATGAAAAAGCTTTTATATTTATCCATGCTGGCCATAACTATTTTGGCCAGCTGCAACTCTAAAGAAAAAGAGGACAAGGCATTTGCCCGAGTATCAACCTCGAACAATCCTCAGGAGATGAGAGCTTACCTTAACAATTACTTCGAGGAGGCATCTCCAGAACACCTTGTCAAGATTCGCAAGAACTTAAGAGTATGGGTAGACGATTCTACCGCCTATACCAATATCTGCAAGACCAAAGACCTTGCCACCAAGATTTCTTTGGAGAATGAATACATGGAAAAGTTCAAGGATGGCGGCAACCATAAAACGGAGATAAGCAATATGCTTGCCAAGGACAAAAAGGCCGAGGAAGAGTTAGAGCTCAAAGAGCAGAAAGCACAAGAAGAGTTGGAGCTACAAGAAGAAAGACAAGCCAAATACAAAGAATTTAAAGACAATGTCGTCGACTATATCTTTAATTTTGGTAATAATGGAACAGTTAATGTAGCTTGGGTATTTAGTGCTCCCGATGTTAATGGCTGCGGAAAAGGTGTATTTATTAACCTATTCCGCCAACGGGTATTTATTAATAACTTTAATGGTCTAAAAGAAAAGTTCACCTACAAACTTGCCGACAATGGAGACTTGCAAGTCAAAAGCAAGAGTGGATCCGCCAGCATCACTTTCTTGAATGACGGATTGTATCGCGGAGATGATTATTTTAAGAGAATATACGCTCCTAGTTATTACAAAGACTGTAAGAAATACTTATAAAAGACATAGTATATTAACAGCGTTATAAACAAAACATTTAGTGAAATTCGCACTTGCTTGTTGTATTTGCGAAAATAAAAACAAATTATAATTTTAACATTTAAAAACTATGGAAAAAGAAAAGATTAACCAGTTCATCATGGTAAATGGAAAATTTTTTCCTGAGATGATGATTGGAGAGGTAAAGCAGAAGCTGGAGTCGCTTGATGAAAGCAAGGAGACAGTGTTGATGGCTACGGAATGGAAGAATCCTACAGTTGCTTTCCTGTTCGCTTTCTTCCTTGGTGGTTTAGGTATTGACCGCTTTTGGCTTGGCGACACAGGTCTTGGTGTTGTTAAAATCATTACTTGTGCAGGAGCAGGTATTTGGGGAATTATCGATTGGTTTACAGCAATGACTCGTGCAAAGAAGTATAATTACAACAAATTGATGATGAATTTTTAAATATTAGATTTGAGGAAGAGCAAAATAGCTCTTCCTCAAAAAACGAAAAGCAAGACAACAATGAATGACAAAATCAATATGCTATTAATGACATATAGCAAGTATTTTCCTGATGAAAGTATGATGATAATCCGGGATAGATTCGAAACTATGGATGAATCCAAGACATCTATGCTGTATACATTAGGCTTAAAAGATCCAACTATGGCATTAATACTTTCCATTGTTGCTGGCGGATTAGGAATTGACAGATTTTATATCGGTGATACAGGTCTTGGAATAGCAAAACTGCTTACTTGTGGAGGTTGTGGAATCTGGACTATTATAGATTACTTCTTAATCATGAAAGTAACAAAGGAGAAAAATTTAGAAAAATTCATAACAGTCATGTAATGACCAGGCAAAAAGCTTTTATACTATTGGGAGTTTATATATTAGGGATGGTGTGGATTACACTAAACAACATCTATGATATAAATATAATGCTATGCCCTGCTAAAATTCTCTTTGGTATTCCTTGTCCAGGTTGTGGAATGACAAGAGCCATAAAGCTTTGTCTTGAAGGTGAGTTAATGGCTGCAGTACGAATGAATCCCAATATCATACTTGTTTGGATTCTTCTTCCCATTGCTCCTTTCATCTTAATCACACAATTAGCAACCAAGCAAGATTATATTGCAAGGATAAATACCTTTTTAGATAAGAAGGTTTACCTCTTTATTATTCTAATTGCTGAAGGAAGCATATGGATTTATAACATTGTCCGGCATATATAAGCGGACTTGACTGCATATTGCTTTATAAACATCGAATATAACAAATAAAAAAACAAAAAGATTATGAAAATCAAGAGTTTATTTATCATTGCCTGTGCAATGATGTTTACATTGCCATTGTCAGCACAGACAAGAAAAGGTACTACAGCCAAGAGACCAACTACTGCGTATAAAAGACCTGCACAGAAGACAGCTTCTAAGCCGATATTGGTGGACTTAGGTTTGCCAAGCGGTACCAAATGGGCTGATAGGAATATTGGTGCAACAAGTGTTACTTCTGTTGGTGGCTATTATTCGTATGGTGAAACTGCAACCAAACAGATTTATACGTCAGATACATACACATTCAAGTCTGACATTACAAATATTGCAGGAACAGAGTATGATGTTGCAACAAAAAAATATGGCAAGGGATGGAGCATTCCTACCGCCGAACAGTGGAAAGAACTGTTTGAGAGCTGTACCCTTGACTATATGGTAATCAACAAACGATATGTTGCGAAATTTACAGGACCAAATGGCAAATCCATTTACCTTTACTTCCCGCCTAATGATATATATGCAAGGGTTGGTAACATGGAATTATCTAAAAAAGTTTCGGCTGGCCTTATGTCATTTATAACGGAAAATGAGACTTTCGTTAATTTGTCACAACTTGCCCAATATAATGGAATAACCGTAAAAGCGACGGAGGCTATATATAGAACTGCCAACAAGGAATCCCTAGCTCAGATATTAGCAATAATATCCGTTGAAAAAAACGGGAAGGTTAATCCGTCCCTAAAAAAAGCAACCGTTCAGAATAGTGATCAAGCGATCTATGGCCTTCTAGTGCGTCCAGTTTTTAATAGTCCGAAAACAGAAAGTACTGAGGATACAGAACAAGATGAAATAGAACTACCAGAATAAAAACAATATGAAAAGAATACATTATAATATCCTAATAATCTGTTTTGCGCTTTTTAGTTGTATGACTATAAAAGCGCAGAACGCTTCTTCCATCAAGTCTACCAAGACTGCAGAGCTCAATGCTTTGCTGAAAACAAAGAAATGGACAATCTCTGATATTGCGAGATTTATTCCATATGACATCTCAATAGTTGACGCTTCTTTCAATACATGGCTTAAAAGCAAAGAAATTGTTTTTTATAAAGAAGTCAACGGCCAGAAGAAATTGGTTCTTCCTGAAGAAGTAGACAATGAACTGAAGGCAGACTATAAAGACAAACTTGGAGTGGTCCCCCCTGCCAACTACTTCTCTGCATGGAAGAGTTTTTTTGCAAAGCGCTGTTATGCTCACGGTACTGCAGAATATGTTTTGGCTAAATATCAAAACAAGGAGATAACTCTAAAGGAATGTATAGAAAAGCTGAAGAATGCAGAAGACCTAAAGAGTTATGTGTCCTATATGAAGAGTTTTGTCTTCTATGCTATGCAACAAGAGCCTACAGCATGGGATGAACTTAATGGAGCATTGAAGGAAGTTATTGCTAAAAATAAGAAGACCGGTACTTGTCTTGCTTTCATGCTTTGCAGAACCAATAGTAACCCTAAGCAATGGGTGGCTATTATCAAACAAGTTCCCAGACCTTCAAAATTCTATAATGGTAGTAGCGATGATTCGTTTAGAGAAGATGCCACTATAATGACCACTGCGTTGAATAAAATTGAGCCTATTAATTACAAGGATGAATATGGAGGTTGCCTTTCTGGTATAAATCTTTATTTAGACGGAAGAGTTATTATGCGCCGTACTAATACCCCAATTCGGGATAACCGAGTGTTTAATACGATATAAATGCAGCGTGAATACGCCTCCTCCCCATTCCATTAGGAGTGGGTAATAACAGAAGGCTGAAAGAAGTTGTTTTGCCCTTAGAATAGTGACAGCTGTTTGGTTTCTTCGATGCAGTATCCCTGCAATGCCTTTGGCTTGTTGTCAAAGAAACAATATGCTCCCAATGCTGAAATAAGGTTCATGATAAAGTTGCTTACAGATCTATGTCGTGAGTGTACAATCTGTGCCGTATTCTTCAGCATATCGTTAATGGTTTCGATAATGTATCTCTTGCGCAGCATCATTCTGTCATAGAACGGCATCAGCTTGTTTTTCATGTTTACGCGCAACCCTGTTACCAGTTGTATTCCATCCTCAAAGAGGAAGTCAAACAGCTTCTGCGAAATATAGCCTTTGTCGGCGAACAGCTTGCCATACAAACGTTTAGCGAGAACCTTGAACACATTCGGGTCCTTGTCACTGACATTTGCGCCTGTAAGGACAAAGGCTATTATCTCGCCTCTGTCATTACACGCAAGGTGGAGTTTAAAGCCATGGCACCAACCCATTGTTCCTTTTCCGTCAGTGGCAATTCCCTTGAAAACCTTATTGGCATATCTCCTGAGATTATGGCATACGGGTATCATCGTGGAATCAACGAATGTTATGCCAGTACATCTTCCGAAAGCTCCCAGATTAAGGAAGAACATGAGCTGGAAGAACACGCGGCTTTCCAACTCCACAAAGCGGTTGTACGACACAGCTTTCGGAAAATACGACTTCATCGTACCCTTAATGAAGAACAGGTAGTAGTGCTTAAAATTGCGGAATGTACCAAAATGAAAATACAACAGAATGGTCATGATTTCACTGTCGGACAACGACGCTTGACGACGTCTACGCTTGGTTCCGCTATTGTCTTCAAGTAGGTTTCCTGCATTTTCTGCATCAAAATGTTTGCAAAACTCGTCTATAATACAAAATAATTCTGTAACTTTGTAATCGGTAGTCATATCAAATATATTTGTAACTTGTTGTAAATCACCTATAAAGGTACAAAATATTTGTGAGACTACCAACTTTTTTATGAACTATTCTTATCCCGAACTGGGGTACTAATGCAAATATACCTATAGCCACTCTTCATTCTGTACAAGAAGAGACGGATTGTTTGTCTGCATACAAAGGTCAAGAGTACACGTTCCTATATAATCCAAATGGAGAAAATCTTTATGGATTTTTACAGGAAAAAGGAGGATGCTATCTGAAGTTAAAACCAGTAAAACCTACGCTATGGAGTGCAAATACAAAACGTTTGTCCAGTGAGCAGTTCGAATTAGTGGCTGGTTATAAGCTCAATAGTGCAGGAGATGTTATTGGAGAGTCGTATATAGGAATGTCAAAGCAGCAATTGTCTGAAGAACTCAAAAAGCCTCTCATGGGTTATGAAGATCTAGTCAGTCTTGGTGCTCAGGCTTCTGAGTATAAGAGACAAGAAGAGATAAACAAGGCTGACAATGAGTATATGTATAAGGAGGTAACTCAACTCAGAAAGAAATATGGAGACAGACCTGTTGATGCGATGATTAAAATAGAGCCTTATGTTGGAATGCCAGAAGGAATCTTGAATGATTATATTGGTACAATAAAAGGTATCAAAGTAAAATTGTTTGAAAGAGTGTATCATTCAGTATGGAACAAATACCAACTCTGTGGATTATTACGCAGCTTGGGTAACAATATTACTATTTGGTGTCTCAACGGAGTGGTTGAACATGTTTATCACGACGGAAGATTATAAAAAAGTGAGTTCTTTGACATTTTCAGATAGTATTAAGGATTTTAAAAACTATGAACAGATAGAGAAGTCTGAAAAGTGCGGTTGCTTCAGCTGCTGAGAAATCTTCACGCCATCCGAAATCACGGATTACCTCCCTGATGAGCCGCCTACAGCCGAATGTCCCTTCTGTAATACCGACTCTGTAATAGGTGATGCCTCCGGCTTCCCTATCACCAAGAATTTCTTGAAGAAAATGAAGAAGAGATGGTTCTAGGGCGTTTTTTCAATGTTTTCATCTATCTTCCTCCCCTATCTCATGGGGGCAGTATCAGTTTTGAAAACGGACATTAAAATATCATTTACCGCAAAAGCACAAAGTAAACTGCCTATAAAATAAGTAATGTCCCTCTAGTATGCAGCCTTTCGGCGCACCAGAGGGGCTTATTATCTTTTATTTACCTGTTGCCAACGGGTTTTATTTGTTATTTTGTGCGGAGATAGATCAAATCAAAGTACATCAGTCGTGTCTTCATCGGCTCTATCGGAGTTGTTGGCTCTTGACCTTTGTTATGCAAGAAGGTCCATTCCTCCTCATCTGACGAAAACAAAAATTTGAAACCATTTCGTTGATAATATTCAAATACTTTCTGATGGTTGACAGCATCAACAATAACATACCGGCATCCAGTCTTATTCAGTGGGTCTATAAACCATGATTTGATGAAATCCAACAATTCGTCTCCTACATGATGTCCACAGAACAAATCACTTACTGCCAACTGTCCTACCAATACAGCAGGATACTGTGGTCTTCGCTTGGCATTCGGAATCTTTCTATTAAGCTTATTCCGAAGGTTTGAAGGAAGTGAATCAACTTTCACGCTCGAATTAGCGACAGTAAATGCACAGACTATTTCAGATGTTTCTGGTTTAACAAAACAATATGATTTTCCTAACAACTGATAGGCATAATCTGCATAGTCATGGGCGAAGAACTCTGTTATGTCCTCATCCTTGCAAATAAAGCCTTTGCATTGCTGCAAGACTTCCTCTGTCAGTTCCATAAAATCACATTGCTCTAACATTTTAAATGTACAGTTTTGAACGTTTTAATATAGCACGTGCCTTGGCTACTTGCTTGGAGAAGTCAATGGAGCCTCGCTTTTCCAATGCCTCATCAGCCGCTTCAACGAAACGAGCTGCTGCCTCACCATGAAGGACAGGTATTGGTTTAATTTCTATTGCCATAATCTTCTTATTTTTAATGTTATGTACTTATTTAATCTGCAAAAATATGCTTTTATTTCCACATTACCAAGCTTTTTGTTAACTTTCAGTTGAATTTTACCAAAAATTCCAATTTCACACCTATCCTTCACTTCATCCTCTCCAATTCTTCATCCCGTCTCATCTTATCATTCAACTTTTCCTACAACTGGTTCTGCTCCATCTTGCCACCAAGGTCGTTGATAAGTTAGCACATAAAAACAGGTACTCTATACCATTATTAAAAATCTCTTTTAATTTGCTTGGTTGTCTCGAGGAAAAACGTAATTTTGCTGCAGTAAATTGATGAATGTTTTTAAAAAGGAGTAAGTATGAATACATTAGCAATAAACGAACCTCAATTGCTGATTTTATTTAATTTATACTAAACTTACCGGTACAAAGATAAACAAAAAAGGTGAAATCTGCAAGGATAACTCCGCCCTAACTACCTATTTTTATATAGTTAGGGCGGAGTTATCGCAACCTATTCCATTCTTCATCCCTTGCATCATAGAGGAAGGACACCTTTACGCAACGGGCTACATGGAAGGAAAAAACAGCTGAGGAGGTGCGGACGACAGTACTTTTTATGCACATAAAAGCATAAAAAAACTTTCATCATGCTCTTTTCTGCTGCAAATTCTGTATTTTTGCAGCCAGAACAAGTTTATTATAGACATGCAGACAAGCAAATATCTATTGGCCAACGAACGTGACAAAGAATGGGGACTCACCGTGAGCACCATAGGGTACGAGATGATCGAGCCAGGAGAATCCTATCCCACAAAAGGACATGCCGACGGCTATTACTTCGACCTGAAGAAGGGACGCGAGCTCGATGAATACCAGTTGCTCTACCAACCCGAGGGAGAAGGCGTGTTCCAGTCGGCACATATCGCAGAGACACCTATCAAGGCCGGTGACATATTCCTGCTCTTTCCTGGCGAATGGCACACTTACCACCCCTGTCCTGAGAAGGGATGGCACAGCTATTGGATAGGCTTCAAAGGCAAGAACATCGACGACAGAGTGAAGGCAGGATTCCTTTCACCCGAGAAACCTATTTACCATGTTGGGTTCAGCAACGACATACTAAGCCTCTACAAGGAGGCTTACCGCATAGCACAAGAGGAGGCCGCCTACTCGCAGCAAACATTGGCAGGAATCGTCAACCACCTCATCGGCATGATGTACTCTCTGGAACGCAACATCATCCTGAACAAGAACACAGCCCATGTGGATATGATCAACAAGGCCCGACTGCGCATACGCGAATCCTTGGAAAGCGACCTCACCATACAGAAGATAGCCGAAGACCTGGGGGTAAGCTACTCATCGTTCCGCAAACTCTTCAAGGAGTTTACAGGCATCGCTCCTGCCATGTATCAACAAGATCTCCGACTGCAAAGAGCTAAGGAACTGCTCTCCACCACCGACGAGAGTATCAAGGAGATAGCCTACAGACTCAACTTCGAGTCGCCCGACTATTTCTCATCGAAGTTTAAGAACCAGACCGGTCTCAAGCCCTCTGAATTCCGCAACAAAATGAGATAACAGCACCTGCGAACCCCGGAAGAGCATTCTTCGCAAGAAAAGAAGCAAGGAGAAAACAAAGAGCTGAAGAAAGGAGAAAACAAAGAAAAGGCAACCCGTCACTACGACAAGTTGCCTTTTTTTATTTCATCGACTCAAAAGAGTCAGTTTACACTGCATAGAGGAAAGTGCGGATCAACCAGTAGCTTACGATGCCAGCCAAATAGCCTACGAAGGCAATCCAGGAAATGTGCTTCATGTACCAGCCGAAGGTGATCTTCTCCAAACCCATGACAACCACACCAGCAGCACTACCGATAATCAGCATAGAACCACCGACACCAGCACAGTAAGCCAACAACTGCCAGAAGATTCCGTCAACAGCCATATCGCCTACAGCAGCCACAGGATACATACCCATACAGCCTGCTACCAAAGGCACATTGTCCACAATACTTGAAAGCACACCTATGATACCTGTTACGAGGTAGTGATTGCCGTCGAAGGCAACATTCAGTCCCTGACCTAAAGCTGTCAGTACGCCGATTTCTGCCAGACAAGACACAGCCATCAAGATACCGAGGAAGAAGAGAATGGTGCTCATATCCACACGAGAGAGCAACTTGGTTACTCGCTTCTGTGTACCCTCAGCATCCTGTCCGCGATGCAAACTGCGATAGAACACCTCGGTAGCAGTCCACAGCACACCCAATACCAAGAGGATGCCTACGAATGGAGGCAGGTGGGTAATGCTCTTGAAGATAGGAACGAAGATCAAACCGCCAACACCCAACCAGAACACAGCCTTGCGCTGACCTTCTGTGAAGTCGCTTACAGAAGCATTCTGCTGGGCAGAAACCTCAGGCATCACGAGTTCGCCCTTCAACATGGTCTGAAGGATGAGGGCTGGAATCACCATGGAAACAACAGATGGGATGAAGATCTCGGCGATCACACCAGCTGCGGTTATCAGTCCCTTGTTCCAAAGCATGATGGTGGTAACGTCGCCGATGGGCGAGAAAGCGCCACCCGAGTTGGCTGCAATGATGACAAGCGAGGCGTATACCATACGGTCCTTGTGGTCGGTAACGAGCTTACGCAGAATCATAATCATCACGATACTGGTAGTCAGGTTGTCGAGGATGGCAGAAAGGAAGAAGGTAAGGAAGGCTATGCGCCACAGCAGAGCACGCTTCGACTTTGTCTTCATCACCTTGCGAACCCAGTTGAATCCGCCATTCTGGTCTACTATCTCTACGATTGTCATGGCTCCCATCAGGAAGAAGAGGGTCGTTGCAGTATCGCCCAGGTGTTCCTGGATAATACCCGTTACCTTTTCTACCATTCCTGCAGCACCACCTGTATAGTCAGGGTGCATCATCTGCAGATACTGCATAGGGTCAATCATGTAGAGTGTCCAGCACCCCACGAGCATGAGCAAGGCTATCGCAGCCTTGTTTACCTTCGTCAGGCTCTCTGTGGCTATGAGAGCATAGCCAAGCACAAAGACGACGATAATCGAAATTGTTAATGTTGTCATTTTTAATTGTTTGTGTTAGATATTTTTTTTATATTTGTTTGTATTGGATCGTATTTTTGCCAAACGGGTGCAAAGTTACGAAAAGAAACGCAATATCTGTCCTTTTCCTTATTATATTTATATGAAATCGTTTACTTACTTTTATTTTTGTCCGAAACAGCAGGTGTTTTCTTCTATCTGTTACTATTCCACGTAGCCTTCCTGACGACAGAAAAATCACCGGGTCAAAAAATAAGGATGAAAAATCAAATAATCGTGGTCGGCAGCTTCTTTTAGTACTATCTTTGCAACCGTAAACAACATAGGAAATCTAACGACCTAATCGAATGAACAACAAAAAATACTATTTTGCGGTAGACCTCGGTGCTACCAGCGGACGAACCATCATCGGTTCTTTGTCGGAAGGTAAGTTCTGTCTCGAAGAACTGACACGCTTCGACAACAACCTGATACAGACAGGCGGACACTTCTACTGGGACATCTATGCCCTGTATCAGGAAATCATCAAAGGTCTGAAACTGGTGGCGCAACGCGGCATCAACATACAGAGCATCGGTATCGACACCTGGGGATGCGACTTCGTATACGTGGCCAAGGACGGAGCCATACTGCGCAATCCGCTGGCTTACCGCGACCCACACACCGTGGGCATGATGGAGAAATACTTCGACGAGAAGATAAGCAAGGAAAAGGTATACGAGAAGACGGGCATACAGTTTATGAACTTCAACTCGCTTTTCCAGCTTTATGCCATGCGCAAGGCTGGCAACGTGGCGCTCGAGAATGCCGACAAGATACTCTTCATCCCCGACGCGCTGAGCTATATGCTTACAGGCAATGCCATCTGTGAATACACCGTGGCTTCCACCTCGCAGATTCTCAACCCTATGACAGGCGACCTCGACAACGATCTCGTAGAAAGCCTTGGACTGAAGAGAGAGCAGTTTGGAAAGATGACCCATCCTGCAACCATCATAGGCACCCTGACCGAAGAGGTTCAGCAGATGACCGGTCTGAAGGCTGTGCCCGTTATTGCCGTGGCAGGACATGACACAGCCAGTGCAGTAGCTGCCGTGCCTGCCAAGAACGAGGAATTTGCCTACCTGAGCTCTGGCACATGGAGCCTGATGGGCATTGAGACCAAGAACGCCATCATCAACGAGAAGAGCTACGAACTCAACTTCACCAACGAGGGAGGAATAGAGGGTACGACCCGATTCCTCAAGAATATCTGCGGCATGTGGATTTACGAACGTTGCCGCAAGGAATGGAAAGACGAGGCTGCAGGCCATCAGAAAGACATGACAGCCTTGGGACATGGCGAACTGATAGCAGAAGCGATGAAGCAACCAGCCTTCCAGAGCATCATCAACCCCGACGATGACTGCTTCGCCAATCCTTCGAGCATGACAGAGGCCATCCAGCAATATTGTGAAAAGACCGGACAGCATGTGCCACAATCGAATGGCGAGTTCTGCCGTTGTATCTTCGAGAGTCTGGCTCTCCGTTATCGTCAGGTATTTGGCTGGCTAAAGGAGTTTGCCGACATCGACCTCAATGTTCTTCATATAATAGGTGGAGGCTCGCTCAACAAACATCTCAACCAGTTCACCGCCAACAGTTGTGGTGTCAGCATATTGGCAGGTCCTCAGGAAGGAACAGCCATAGGCAACATCATGTTGCAGGCAAAGGCATCGGGCGATGTGAAGGATATATGGGAAATGCGACAGATCATCGCCAACTCTATCGAGTTGCAGCAATTTGAGCCTCAGGACAAGGAGGCATGGGATGCGGCATACGAGAAGTTTTTAAAGGTAAAAAGGTAAAAACTTCTGAACTTGCTAAAATTCAAAAAATAATAACAACAATAATAAAAAACTTAAAAACAATGAAAGCAGATTTGATTTTAAAGAATTACGAGATTGCCAAGGAGCGCTATGCGGCTCTTGGTGTGGATACAGACAAGGCTATTGCCACATTAGAGAAGACTCCTATCTCCCTGCACTGCTGGCAGGCAGACGATGTGGTAGGTTTTGAACGTGGCGAAGCTGCATCGGGTGGCATACAGAGTACAGGCAACTATCCAGGCAAGGCTCGCAATATCGACGAGCTGCGTCAGGACATCGAGAAGGTGAACTCTCTTCTGGCTGGTACCTTCCGTCTTAACCTGCATGAGATTTACGGTGAGTTCGGTGGCAAGCAGATTGACCGCAACGAGGTAACCGTCGACCAGTTTACAGGCTGGATGCAGTGGGCTAAGGAGCAGAACATGAAGCTCGACTTCAACTCCACTTCTTTCTCTCACCCTAAGAGTGGAAGTCTCTCTTTGTCAAATCCCGATCCTGCTATCCGCGAGTTCTGGATTGAGCACACCAAGCGTTGCCGCCGCATTGCCGATGCTATGGGTAAGTTCCAGAACGATCCATGTATCATGAACATCTGGGTACACGATGGCAGCAAGGACATCACCGTAGAGAAAGGCCGCTATCGTGAGATTCTGAAGAACTCGCTCGATGAAATCCTGGCAGAGGAGTTGCCAAATATGAAGTCATGCCTCGAAGCTAAACTCTTCGGTATCGGACTGGAGGCTTACACCGTAGGTTCTCACGACTTCTACGCAGGCTATTGCGCCAAGAACAATGTGATGTACACCCTCGACACTGGTCACTATGAGCCTACAGAGAATGTTTCGGATGCAGTTTCCGCACTCCTTCTCTTCGTGCCCGAACTGATGCTCCACGTATCTCGTCCTATGCACTGGGATTCTGACCACGTGACTCTCTTCGACGACAACACCCGCAACCTCTTCTCAGAGTTGGTCCGTGCCAATGCACTCGACCGTGCACACATCGGTCTCGACTATTTCGATGGTTCCATCAATCGTATCGGAGCTTATATCATCGGCGTACGTGCTGCCCAGAAGTCATTGCTGCAGGCATTTCTTGAGCCTCTCGATACTCTCCGCAAGTATGAGGACGAGGGCAAGCTCTTCCAGCGCTTGGCTCTCTTGGAGGAAGAGAAGACTTTGCCTTTCGGTGCTGTATACGACTACTTCAACCTGAAGAACAATATCCCTGTAGGCGAGGAATACATTGCCGACATCGAGAAATACGAGGCAGAAGTTCTCGCTAAAAGAAACTAAGATATTGAACATTTGTATGTTCAGGAGTTAAAGAAGTTAAAGGAGTTAAGACAACAGTCTTTGCATGTAGTTTTTAAGCAACAAGACATACGTCTTAACTCCTTAACTCCCTTAACTCCTTTAACTTCTTTATATACTAAAGTTCAGTAACCTAAAAACCAAACTATTAACAATATGGAAATATTAATAGGACTTTTAATCATAGCAGTGGGCGCCTTCTGCCAGTCGAGCTGCTATGTTCCAATCAATAAGATAAAGGACTGGAGCTGGGAATCCTACTGGATTGTACAGGGCGTCTTTGCGTGGCTTATCCTTCCTTTCATAGGCGCCATGCTTGCCGTTCCAAGCGGCCATTCGTTCTTCGAACTCTTCGATGGCTATGGCTTCGAGGTGATGATGACCATGCTCTTCGGTATGCTCTGGGGTGTGGGAGGTCTTACCTTCGGACTCTCCATGCGCTACTTGGGAGTGGCGTTAGGACAGAGCATTGCCTTAGGTACATGTGCTGGCTTAGGAACCATCATGGGTCCCGTGTTGCTCAACATCTTCTTCCCCGAAATGGATGCCTTGTCTTCGCTCACCTTCAGCGTTATCCTCGGAGTGGTGGTCACCTTGTTGGGTATCGCCATCATCGGTGTGGCAGGAAGCATGAAGGCCTCGTCGCTCTCAGAAGAAGAAAAGAAGGCTGCAGTCAAGGATTTCAACTTCCCCAAGGGTTTGACTATCGCGCTGCTGGCAGGTTTCATGAGCGGATGCTTCAACGTAGGTCTGGCTTTCGGAAGCGACATACACTTCGGAACATTCACTCCCGATATGTACAAGACGCTTCCTGCTACCTTCCTGGTAACAGTGGGTGGATTCATCACCAATGCCATCTATTGCTTTTATCAGAACTCCAAGAACCACACTTGGGGTGATTATCTGAAGCGCGAGGTATGGAACAACAACATCTTGTTCTGTGCTTTGGCAGGTGCCTTGTGGTACAGTCAGTTCTTCGGACTGTCATTGGGTAAGGGCTTCCTCAACGAGTCGCCTACCCTCATGACACTCTCCTTCTGCATCCTCATGGCACTCAATGTTGTATTCTCCAACGTATGGGGAATCATCCTGAAGGAATGGAAGGGCTGTTCACCCAAAACCATTGCCGTGCTCATCCTCGGCATCGTGGTGCTCATCATCTCGAGCTTCTTACCACAATGGGTATAAGAAGAATACTACCGACATTTCACTTTTATTGATGATTTAGATTAGATAGGGGTACTCCTTGTGAGTGCTCCTTTTTTTTGTAACATCTTTGTTTCATTTTCGTCAATACCTTTCAATCTCATCGCAACCACCCTGTAACAATACCATCGTATCTTTGCATCCGAAAAGAAGAGGGTTATCATAACCCTATTCCCGACAAAGAGAGAAGGAGCTGAAACAAGCAGTCCTCTCAGACAAAAGAAGATGTAACAAGAAAAAAGAAAAAGGTATGAAACTAAAAAGGGGAATCATTGCTTTGGGATTGCTTTCGGCTGTAAGCTTGCAGTCGTGGGCGCAACAACTCAAGGGAGTCGTTATCGACAAAAACTCGAAAGAGACACTCATTGGAGCCGTTATCAGCATCGAAGGAACCGATGTGAAAGCAGTAACCGACGTGAACGGAAACTTTTCGTTCGAAGGATTGAAAGATGGTACTTATACATTATATATTAAATATGTAGGGTATAAAACTCTAAAAATTGACGGGGTTCAGATGAAGGATGCAAACCTGACGATTGCTTTGCAACCTGATGAACAGCAGCTGAAGGAGGTGACCGTTACCGCAGTGGGAAGGCGTAATACGGATGCGGCAATGATACAGGTGGCCAAAAACAGTCCCGTCATCGTGAGCAATGTTTCGGCACAGGAAATAAGTCGTACGCAAGACACCAATGCGGGTGAGGTGATACGCCGAGTGCCAGGCGTGAGCCTCATCGACGATAAATTCGTGATGGTTCGTGGTTTGTCGCAGCGTTATAACAATGTGTGGGTGAACGGAGGAGCGGTGCCTAGTTCTGAGGCTGATTCAAGGGCATTCTCCTTCGACATCATCCCAAGTTCGCAAATTGACAATCTTACTATCGTGAAAAGCCCAACCGCAGAATATCCTGCCGACTATTCGGGCGGTTTTATCATCGTCAACACCAAAGAGATTCCGGCAGAAAACAGTTTTTCTTTATCTGTAGGTGGAAACTGGAACACAGCTTCAGCCTTCCAGGACTTTGCTTACTCTAAAGGTTCGGCAACCGACTTCCTGGCTTTCGACAACGGGATGCGGAGCATTCACGGAGGTATCAATGCCTCCTTGGCTCCTCAGCTCGATGCCAACGGCAGCCCGATAGACAACTATGCCACATCCCTCTTGGGCAACCACCTGAACAACGACTGGATGGTAAAGAGCAAGAAGCCCCTGGGCGACCTGAAGTTGGCAGCCAGCCTGAACCACCGATGGATGTTGGGAGGCAGAACACTCGGCATGCTTGCCGCACTGAACTACACCAATGAATATCGCACCTACGAGAAGATGGAGAACAACCTCTTTGGTATCTACGATGCTGCTAACGACAAGCCGAACTATCTTCGTCACTCTGTTGACGACCAGTATAATAATAACGTGAGACTCGGAGCAATGCTCAACTTCACTTTCCTTTCCAAGGACGGCAACCACAAGTATCAGCTCAAGAACATCTTCAACCAGTTGGCTACCAGCCGATATACCTGGCGTGATGGCGTGAGCGCCCAGTCGAACCTGGAGCGAAGCGCAGAGTATTACTACCGCAGTAGAACAACATATAACGGTCAGCTTACCGGCAAGCACACCTTCACTAGCGATGCCCTTGACTGGAGTATCGGGTATGCGTATGCCAACCGTCATTTGCCTGACCGTCGTAGATACCTCATCGACGATGCTCTTGAATCGGGCGTTTATGCTCTGAGCACCGGCAACGACATATCCCGCGAGTGGACTCAACTCGACGAACGCATTCTCTCTCTTGGTGTAAATGACAAGCACCACTTCAAGTTTGGCAACTTTGAGCCAGACTTGCAAGTGGGTGCCTATGGGGAGTATCGTAGCCGCAAGTACCAGACTCGCGAATTTATCTACAACTGGAATGTTTCTGACAATAATATGCCATCCGACTTCCGCCACAGCGACATCCCTACCCTGCTCTCCAATGAGGCGAACATGGGTTACGACAAGCTGTATCTTCTGGAGCAGAAGCAGATGCGCAACAACTATCGCGGACACAACACATTAGGCGCAGGATACCTTACTTTGTCTCTCCCCTTTGGGCAGTTTGGCATCCACGCTGGTGTCCGCTTTGAGCACAACGACATGGAGCTGATCTCCAATACCCGCGACTACGAGAAGAGCGAGACAAGCCGCCACTACAGAACCAGCGACTTCTTCCCTTCACTCAATACCACCTACAAGTTGAACGACCAGCATCAGATTCGTCTGTCGTATGGCCGTAGCATCAACCGACCTGAGTTCCGCGAGGTTTCATCATCGGTTTACTACGACTTCGACCTGGCAAGCAACGTGCAGGGAAATACAGAGTTGAAGAACTGCTATGTCGACAATCTCGACTTGCGCTACGAATGGTATCCATCAAGAGGCGAACTCATCTCACTGGCTGTCTTCTACAAGCACTTCGACTCGCCCATAGAATGGACCTACACCGTGGCAGGCGGTACCGACCTCATCTATTCATACAAGAACGCCAAGAGTGCCAGCAACTACGGAATAGAGTTGGATATCCGCAAGAGTCTCGACTTCATAGGTCTTCGCGACTTCAGCTGGTCGTTCAATGGAGCCCTGATCAAGAGCAAGGTGCAGTTTGAGAAAGGAGCCAAAGAGGAGAACAGACCCATGCAGGGACAGTCGCCATACCTTATCAACACCGGCATCTTCTATAAGAACGAGCCATTGAAGATGGATATCGCCCTGCTCTACAACCGCATCGGAAAACGAATCATCGGTGTGGGAAGAAGCGAAGGAAGCTCTGGCGACGACTCCAATGCACGAGTGCCCCACAGCTACGAGATGCCTCGCAACACCATCGACCTCTCGTTTGCCAAGAAGTTTGGCAGCCACCTGGAACTGAAACTCAACATCAGAGACCTGCTGGCAGAAAAAGTTTACTACAAGCAGTTTGCCGACGTGACCTACAGCGATGGACGAACCAAAGAGGTTGAGGAGATTACAAGATGCTACAAACCTGGTAGAAACATAGGCTTGCAGGCGATATATAAATTTTAGAAAGAAGTTGAGCAAAGGTAACAACTCAGCCCCCTATAGCCATAAGTAGTTACTTTAATACGATACAAATTGTTTTCAGTTCGTTATGATTTGTTCTGTCTCTTTGATTAAATTTCCGTTCCATAGTTTGGAAATGTCTGTTCAAAGGCTTTGAACCGACATTCAAAGGCTTTGAACGGACATTCAAAGGCTTTGAACAGAGATTTTATAAGGCAAAGAAAACATTTATATAGTATAAGAGTAAGATTTCTGTGGTTTAAAAAGAAAATATTAGATGTTTGTTAAATAAAAAATTTAAAACAAGAAACAATGATGAACAAGATGTATTTTATAGGATGCATGGGCATCCTCGCAGCATCTGCCATGTTGAGCAGCTGCAGCAGTGACGACGAGGGTAATGGAGGTAGCACTACCGAGTACAAGTGGACTACCAATGGCGGCTTGAAGGCTTGCGACCACATTCTCTTCGGAACAGATGACAAGGAAAACGCCAATGGTACACAGATTGGCAACGGCGACCAGGAGTTCGTCTTCACAGGCAAGCAGACTTTGAAGAAAGGTACTTATCTCCTCAAGGGATGGGTATATATTGCAGATGGTGCTGAGCTTACCATCGAACCGGGAACGATCATCAAGGGCGACAAGCAGACCAAGGCGGCACTCATCGCAGAGCGCGGCGGCAAGCTCATCGCCAAGGGTACAGCCACAGAGCCTATCGTCTTTACATCTGAAGAGGCTGCCGGCAGCAGAAAACCTGGCGATTGGGGTGGCATCATTCTCTGCGGCAAGGCTAAGAACAACCAGACTAAGCAACAGATAGAGGGTGGTCCTCGTACACAACATGGCGGCAACGACGATGCCGACAATTCGGGAGCCTTGAGTTATGTACGCATCGAGTTTGCCGGTTATCCATTCCAGAAGGATAAGGAGATTAATGGTTTGACTCTCGGTTCTGTAGGTTCAGGCACAGAGATTGACCACGTTCAGGTATCTTACTCTAATGATGATTCCTTCGAGTGGTTTGGTGGTGCTGTGAACTGCAAGTACCTCGTAGCCTACAAAGGCTGGGATGATGACTTCGATACCGACAACGGTTTCTCAGGAAAGGTGCAGTATGGTCTTTCAATGCGCGACAGCAAGATAGCCGATACCTCTCAGAGCAACGGTTTCGAGAGCGACAACTGTTCTGACGGTGCTACCGTGGATCCTCGCACTACAGCCACCTTCTCCAACATCACCTTCGTAGGTCCAAAAGTTTTGGATGACAAGTTCCAGAACAATACAAACTATATCAACGCCGGTGCATACAATCCAAACAACGGTTCAGCCCTCGGCAAGTTCCAGTCAGCCATGCAGATTCGCCGTTCTTCTAACCTCAACTGCATCAACTCTGTAGCCTTAGGCTGGCCTATCGGTTTGATTGTTGATGGTGAGAAGGGTGAAACAGTTCAGAATGCCAAGGACAAGAAGTTCAAACTCCAGAATGTTTATTTCGCAGGTATGGACGCGATAGGAACCGATGCCAACAAAAAGTATGAGGATTACCTCTACGATGCAGCCAACAAGACGGATCTCGACAAGAATAAGGATTCATACAGCCACACCTTCTTCCTCTTACCCGAGTTAAACAACAAGTACTTCGACAGTTGGACCTCACTGGTAGGTGCCGACGGTTACACTCCTATCGCTGGCAGCCCTCTGCTCAGTGCAGCATCATTCTCTGGCTGGACAGGCTTTGATATAGTAAGCTTCATTGGTGCATTCGATGGCAGCAACAACTGGCTGAACGGCTGGACCAACTTCGACCCTCAGAACGCAAGATACTAACTAATCGATTCTTTTTTGACTATAAAGAGTTCTATGTATCGAGCATGGCGCAAGCGATTTGCGCCATGCTTTTTTTGGAACTGTAACTCGAAGATGATTGTATTAACCATAGTGGCAACAAAGTTATGGATGTCCAACACAACAACTTAGTGACGGGAAAAAATAACTTGATACGATTTGAGTGAAATTAGCCGAATATTGCAGATACAGAATATAAAGGATAATTAGCAAGCCAATCCTGCTCTCTATAAGGTGACATGGATAGGCGCATACCTTTCAATCCCTGATTGCGCTCCACAAACACCCTCAGACTCTTAGCCTGCAAATTCTCCTCAGCCTTTACTTCTATCGGAATGATTCTTTCCTCATCCTGCACCAGGAAATCTATTTCACCACGTGAATTTTCTGCCGACCAATAATAGATAGACAAGGAAGATTTCTCCTTAAGCTGCTGCAAGACATACTGTTCTGTCAGCGCCCCCTTAAAATCAGAAAACAACACATTTCCTTCCAGCAAGCTTTGGGCAGGAATATTGCTCATGGCTCCCATCAGTCCCACATCAGACAGGAATAACTTGAAAGCAGAGAAATCCTCGTATGCAGCCAATGGCAACAGGGCTTTCTTACAGCGGTTTACCTTATAGATCAGCCCTGCATCTTTCAGCCATTCGATGGCGAGCTCAAAATCCTTTGCTCTGGCTCCTTCCTTCACGGCACCATAGATGAATTTCTTGTTTTCCTTGGCGAGTTGAGATGGGATGGATTTCCATACCATTCGGATACGTGGAACTTCGATAGCCGGGGCATGTTTGGAAAAATCACGCTCATACGCTTCAAGGATTCCTTTTTGAATGCTTCTGACTTTAGACAGATTCCCCTCACTGGCAAAAGACTGGATAACAGCCGGCATTCCCCCTACCAGATAATACTGACGCAGGCATTCCTCAAATTTATTCCGGAACATAGTTATCATATTCCAATCCTTTTTCATGAGCAGTTCCACCATCCTGCCTTCACCGATTGCATCCAGAAATTCAAAGAATGTAAGGGGATATAAATGCATGAAATCTACCTTACCTACAGGAAAAGAGTCATTCTGATGCATCGCTATTCCGAGCAATGAACCAGCAGCCACCACATGATATTGAGGTGCTTTTTCTGCAAAATACTTTAATGCGGTGATACCCCTGGGCGCTTCTTGTATCTCATCAAGAATGATAAGTGTATCTTCGTCTATAGAAACTCCTGTACTCCATTGTATGCTATTAATAATGCGGGGAATATCAAAGTCATGCGCAAAAACCTCCCGGAGCATTTCATTGTCTTCGAAGTTTACATACGCACTACGGGGATAGGCCTCTTTGGCAAATTCCTGCATCAGCCAGGTTTTGCCAACCTGGCGGGCTCCAAGCATGATCAACGGCTTTCGGTCGTTGCTTGCTTTCCATTGATATAGGTATTTGATGGCATTTCTCTTCATAACTATCTGATTATTTGATGTTTCGGAATGCAAAAATACATTTTTTATTTCAAATAGCACAAAAAGTCGTCCTTAAAAATGTATAAAACTACAAAAAGTCGTCCTTAAAAGTGTAGGAAACCACAAAAAGTCGTCCTTAAAAATGTATTTACAGCAGCCATTTCCAGACAGATCCAAACCCAAAATGAAGGGTGAAGAGATTTGATGGAATAACCTATACATAGACTATTACTACTCAATTAATTATATATAAAAAAGGCAGACAAATGACCAGTGCTGTTGTTCATTCCAACAGAATTGAAGGTACCAAGGAAGATAAATCTGTAGAATTAGAAGTGAAAAAGCTTCTGATAACGTCAAAATATAACCTAATTAATTTGGTGACGCGGCGTTTTCTTCGTATCTTTGCCGCAAAATATGCGGCGTTTTTGGATAAATAATGCCGCAAGAGTATAAAAACTTCGTTATTAAGATTATTGCATGAAAAAACGACATAACAGAAAAAAACGCATGGCTCAATATGCCATGTATGCATACTGTTTTTTTGCGATTCTTTCACTCGCAAACACGGTTTGTGGAAGTCTTGGTGTTGCAGTCAACATTCCATCCATCTTACTCACCATCAAACAATGGGTATTAATGCTTGCCGCCATAGTATTATGGGGAATATTCCGATTAATACAACCAAGAAACGAAAAGTTGCTGCGACGTTGCTGCGAGGTGATGGTATTTTACTATGTGTTTTCATTCGTTCTGTCAATATTTTTTAAGTTCAACCTAATACCCGTGACACAAAATGGCTTGATAACCAGGACTGCAACTATCCTCACTTGGACAGAAAGCAGCATCGGCTTGCTCTCTGTCATCGCATCACTGATTGCCGGTTGCCATTTAGGAAGAAAACATAAAGGAAGCATGCACAAACTGGGTACAGCACTTATCCTGGTTTTCATCGTATGGCTGATATGTGTAAACATCCTCCCAACCACTATATTTTATCTATTGGGAATCAGTCATCCTACAGCCTTCACCTGTGTCAATATGTTCTCTGCTTTTTCCAACACACTCGTTTATATATACGCATACTATAGAATGTATCGCACTATAAACAACTGATTACGATTTAAGAAGTAGGATTTAATTACTTAATGTATTCTTCCTGATTGACCAAGTTATTACTCCCCATGGTCGTTCGGGAAGTTACCAGTTAATGAAAACATGCTTTTTTGCATATCCTTTAAATTATTTATCTTTATAGTGTCCTTCTGCTTTCACTATAAGTACTACAACTTCATTCCTATAGATATCATATATTATTCTATCATGAGCTGTTATATGACGAGAATAGGTAACAGAATTTCCACCGACAAGTGGCTCTGGATGCCCCGTACCAGTTTCAGGATGTTTCTCCAACTCAGGAAGAAGATCATACAACTTCTTAAATAAAGCAGGATTAGACTTTTTCCACTTTCTGATGACCTTCTCTGCTTTTTTAGAAAAATCTATCTGGTATTTCATAGAGATTCCATCCATTGCTGAGCATCTGCTGCACTCTGAAAATGAAGAGTCTCACCATTCTTATATTCTTGACGAGCTTCATCAATATCTTTTTGCAGTTTTACAGAAATTCTATTATTTTTGGCATAGACATCATCCCCCTCCTTGCTATTGACAAGGAAAGTTTTAATTCTCTCAAGTATATTCATGTCGGAAACATTTAATACTTGACGAATGATATCCATCTGTGCTAATTGGATATTTTCTGAATTCATAATTATGATGTTTAAATGTTATAACAACTGCAAATGTACGATTAAAATCTGTAACCTCAAAGGTTTTTTGCTTTTTATTTACTACTTCCTTTCAAAACGATCAAATTTCTCACTTCTCTTTTCCGTATATTTCCCCACATATTCTGCCTTCTATTAAGCCACAGGTTGGTCATCTATTATGACCAACGTCGGTCGTCTATTATGACCCCAAAAGGGAATAAGAAGTGAAAAGAATAGCAAAAATCTATAAAATATCTGTTTCTTTTGGTAGAGTCTTTAAATAGCCGTATCTTTGCACCATAAAAACAGCAACAAGATGGCAAAGATATTGATTATAGAAGACGATTTGGCATTTGGAACCATGATTCAGACATGGCTCAGAAAGAAAGGTTTCGAAGTAGAGAAAGCCACATCGGTTGGTGCTGCCTTGAAGTTGTTGCAGGAAGACAGCCAGCGCGATCTGATTCTCTCTGACCTCAGACTTCCCGACCACGACGGACTCACCACACTGAGATGGCTCCACAAGCAGGGCCTTCACATTCCCTTTATCGTCATGACAAGCTATGCAGAGGTGCAGAACGCTGTGCTCGCCATGAAATCGGGAGCCAATGACTATGTGGCTAAACCTTTTCATCCCGATATCCTGTTAGAGAAAATCAATGAGGCTATCAAGCAAGCCTCATCGGCACCTGTTCCGGCAAACTCTCCTGCCACACCGACTCAACAAGAACCCCCTCAGCAAACTACCACACAGCCCGACGAAGACGAGGCGCCCAAATACATAGAAGGCAAGAGTGAAGCCTCGCAACAGCTATATAGATATGTGTCACTCGTAGCACCCACCCCTATGTCGGTACTGATACTCGGAGCAAGCGGCACAGGCAAGGAATATGTGGCGCATCGCATACACGAATTGAGCAGCCGTGCCGACAAGCCCTTCTTCGCCATAGACTGTGGAGCCATACCAAGAGATGTAGCGGCATCCGAATTCTTCGGTCATGTGAAAGGCGCCTTTACTGGAGCCGAACAAGACAAGAAGGGAGCTTTCGAAGTAGCCAACGGAGGAACACTCTTCCTCGACGAGATGGGAAACCTGAGCTATGATGTGCAGGTGCAACTGCTTCGTGCCCTGCAGGAGAGAAAGATAAGACCCGTGGGAGGAACTAAGGAAATCGACATCGATATCCGACTGGTGTGCGCCACCAACGAAAACCTGGCACAGAGAGTGGCTGAGGGACAGTTCCGCGAAGACCTCTTCCACCGCATCAACGAGTTCACCATCTATATGCCCGAACTGAAAGACCGCGGAACAGACCTCTTCCTCTTCGCCAACCTCTTCGTCAAGCATGCCAACAAGGAGTTGGGACGGCACGTGCTCGGGTTCGACGACAAGGCTTCAGAGATGATTGCCTCGTACAGCTGGCCCGGCAACCTGCGCGAACTCAACAACGTGATGAAGCGTGCCACCCTGCTGACCAAAGGAAACTATATCGGCAGGACTGAACTCCAGCAGAGCATGAGTCATCTGCAACAACCCACAGAGACCTTGACTTTGCGGGATGAGCAAACCGAGTTGCAACGCATAGAGGCTGCCCTGAAAACCGCCAATGGCAACAAGAGCAAGGCTGCCCAACTGTTGGGAGTGGACAGAAAAACCCTCTACAACAAAATCAAGAAATATAATCTGTAGACCTCTGCAACTTCCTATAACACATAGCAAGGACGGACTGTAAACCCAATGGGGTTCATAGTCCGTCCTTGCTGTATGATAGCTTTTCTATCATGTCCCGACATCCTGTGCCAATTCCCCATTCCCCAACAGACTTCCACAACTTTTTGGGGAAATATTCCACACTCTTTCCACACTTTCCACACTTCCCCACTTTTTGCCACAACCATTCCAACCTCTGATTATCAAACACTTAGCAAACTTTCTTCATTTTTGGCACGCTGATTGTGATATTAGATAGTGAACTCGCAAACGAACTGAATGTTCAACAAGAGTTTCAACAGAGAATATAAACAAAAATAGAATATTAACAATTTAAAACATTACAATTATGAAGAAGTTATTTTTCGCAGTTATCGCAGCAGCATTCGTTTTCGTATCAGCAAACAACGTATTTGCAAGTAACAAAATGATCAGCACATCAGCTTACGAGCCAACTGATACAGTAGCTCCAGCCGACACTACAGAGACTACAACAGAGAAGCCTGCGGAAGCATCTTTGGTAATGTCACTCAGCGACATCGAGCCAACTGACACAGTAGCACCAGCCGAGACTCCAGCTCCAACAGAGACTCCTGCTGACACAACAAATACTCCAGCCGACTCAACAGTAGAACAGGCTCAGTAAACCGCTCCACCTTCAAACAGTATACATGCAGCTTTTAAAATGAAAATATCTTGCCTTCTCTTCCGAAGGCAAGATATTTTTTTGTATTTTTGCACCATGATAAAAAACAATATTCCTCTCAAAGTAGCCTTAGGATATGCTGCCGTAGCCGTGGTGATGGCCCTGGCAGTAGCGCTCGTATACAGCAACACGCAGTCTATCCTGAACATCGACAAGGCTTCACGTGACTATACCCACAAGCGCAATATGGCCGACAGCCTGGTGTACAGCCTGCTCGACGTGAGCAACAACGAACGTTCCATCTATATGGAGACATCGGGAAACTGGGAGGAACTCAACCACTCCATCTCGGAAGCCAAGGTGCAGGCACTCAAACTCAAGGCGCTGGAAAAGGACTCCCTGCAGAAAGCACGCATGGACACCCTCGTCAGTCTGCTCAACCTGAAACAAGTCAACCTGAAGCAACTCCGGAGAGTGTTGATAGCCAACAATCATGAGAGCTTTCTTCACGAAAAGGTGAGCAATCTGAGCAGCGGAAGAGACTCGGTAGTGGTGCACCCCAAGACTGCACAAACCCATGAGAACAAAAGGACAACCGTTGAGGTGGTGAAGACCCGAAAAGGCTTCTTCCGCCGACTCGCCGACGCCTTCAAGAAAGGCGCCACCGACACCATAGCCATACACAATGATGTCAACCAAACTACAACCGACTCGATTTCCACACCTGTCGACATCGCCGGAGAGGTGGCACAGGTGCTGTCGCAGATAGGACAGGAAGACAAACAGAACACACAGAAAAAGGAGAAAGCAGTAAACAAAGAGGTGAGCGACCTGCAGAAAGTGAATGCCCAGCTTGCCGAACGTACTTCCCACTTGCTCAACACCATCCGCCAAAGCGAGATGCTGTCCATGCAGCAGGCTTTAGGCAAAGCGCTGAATGCCCGCCGTTCACTCCTGTGGCAGATCACCCTTATGGCTTTGCTTGCCATGACCGCCGCCGTAGTCTTGCTGTGCTACATCTTCAAAGACACCAAGAAGGAACGCATCTATCGTGAGAACTTGGAAGAGGCCAACACCGAGATTCAGCGCATCATGAACCAACGCGAAAGACTCCTTCTTACCATCACCCACGACATCAAGGCTCCCGTAGCTTCCATTTCGGGCTTCATCGACCTGATGAGAGAACATGTGAGCGACGAGAAAGGCATGAACTATATCGACAACATAGCCAGCTCTGCCAGCCATCTGTCAAGATTGGTGGCCTCGCTCCTCGACTATCACAAATTGGAGAACGGACTGCTGGAACTCCATCCCTCCAGTTTCTCGCCAGCCTCGCTCATTCAGCAATGCACCGAAGGCATGAGGATGCAGGCAGAGAAGAAGAACCTGGTGTTAAGTTCCTCTTATCAGGATAAGGCTGCCGAGCAGCAAGGATTAGCAGCCGATGCCGCAATCACCTATCAGGCAGATGCTTTCCGCATCCGTCAGGTGTTGGACAACCTCATCAGCAACGCCATCAAGTACACCGTGAAAGGAAAGGTTACTGTCACTGCCCTCGTCAAGCCAGCCCCATCGGCAGGCATCTGCCACCTTATTATAAAGGTAGAGGATACGGGCATGGGCATGACTTCTGAGGAATGTCGAAAAGTGTTCAAGGCTTTCACACGTCTCAAGGACGCACAGGGCATAGAAGGCACAGGCTTAGGACTGTCCATCACCCATGAACTCGTCACTCTCTTAGGCGGACAAATCAGTCTGCAATCAGAGAAAGGCATCGGCTCCACCTTTACCATCACCCTTCCTATCAGTCAGAATCCTCCTTCCGTTCAGGAAGCATTGATGGGCGAAGCTGCCGAAAAGCAGCCGGCAAGTATCAGCGCCGCGGGCACAGAACTGTCATCAGCGAACCAGCAGCCCCTTGCCAACCATAAGATTCTGATTCTCGACGACGACCGTCTGCAGCTGCAACTGCTCCAGGAGATGTTGCACCGCAAGGCCAATGACGACTGGCAGATATTTGCCTGTCAGCATATTACCGAGGCTCTTACCATTCTGCACAACGAGCAGCCCGCCCTGATGCTGATGGATATAGAAATGCCAGAGATGAACGGAACGGAGATTATCCGCATGATCAATCACAGACACATGAAGGTGATTGCCATGACAGCCCACGACATCAGCATCAAGGAAGAACTGACGGAGGCAGGCTTCGACGACTGCCTGTTCAAGCCCTTCCGTCCTGAAGCCTTAGAGAGTTTGTTGGCTCCTGCTGCCCGAGAAGCTGCTACAGAAGAGCCTGCCGCCCGAGAAACAACTGCAGAAGAGCCTGCCGCCGATGTATCTGTCCGTGAAAGGCTGTCTTCACTTTTGATCTTTGCCGGAGGCGACAAGGAAGCGGAGATGGAGATTGTGAAAACCGTGACGGCAGAAATGGAAACTTACCGGGAATCGTTGAACAAGTATCTGCCTGCTGCCGAAAAGGAAAAAGAGGCACAGGAGGACAATACACAGGCAGTACAGGTGGAATTCAGCCAGGAGGACAAGCAGAATGTGGCAAGAATCGCCCACAAACTGCAACCCATAGCCCAGATGATGCAGGCGGAATGTCAACAGCAGCTGCAGGCTCTCTCGCCCGAGCACATCGGCGAACAGGAAGAAAAAAAAATCCGAGCATACATCCAGGCCGTCTTCGACGACTTAGGAAATATGCTCGGAGAGTTGAGAAATATTCTTTCTAAGTAATCGTTCTTACAGTTCTACATTGTCTATGTGGAATTTCATCAGTCCGGCAGGCACCTTCACCATAACCTCGTCGCCGGTTTTCTTGCCCAAGAGAGCCTGTGCGATGGGCGACTTGATAGAGATTTTTCCACTATGAAGGTCTGCCTCGTGAGGATTCACTATGGTGTAAGTCATACTGCACTTATTGGCCACATTAGTAATCTTCACCTTGCTCAACAGTCCCACCTTGTCGCTTTGCAGTCGCGACTTGTCTATTACGCGGGCATTCTCCAGAATCTTCTGCTTGAAACTGATTCTGCTCAACAGCTTACCCTGCTCTCGCTTGGCAGCATGATACTCAAAGTTCTCGCTGAGGTCGCCCTTGTCGCGTGCCTCGGCTATGGCGTCACGCACAGCAGGCAGTTCCACCTTTACCATGTGTTGAAGTTCAGCCACGAGCTCATCGTAGCCTTCCTGAGACATATATTCCATAATGCTTTTTTTCTTTTTGTTTTATTCTTCGGCGTGCAAAGGTACGGAGAAATCATGAAAAAGCCAAGACTTTGCCCGAGTTTTACGCAAAAAGAAAGCCGTGCATAAATATTCACAAGCATACTGCACTTAACTGCGAAAAAATTATTTCCCAGTTAGGAAAAAATATTTCTCCAGTTGGGCAGATTCATTTTCCCAACTGAGAAGCCGTTTTTCGGCAATTCTTGTATGAATATACTTGCGCTGTAAGAACACGTCATTGCCCCGGATGATTTTGCAAGACAAGGGGAAGCATCACGCTCCCCAAACCTCCTCGGCGATTTCTCGCACAAGATCCAACTTGGCCCACTGCTCTGCCTCTGTCAGTTTGTTGCCTATCTCGCAAGAAGCAAAACCACACTGAGGACTCAGGCTGAGACGCTGGAGAGGAAGATACTTCGCCGCCTCATGAATGCGGGCTATGACTGTGGCCTTGTCCTCGAGCACAGGCGACTTGCTGGTTATCAGACCAAGAACCACCTTCTTGCCTTCAGCCACATACCGCAGAGGCTCGAAGCCACCCGAACGCTCATCGTCGTATTCAAGATAGAAGGTGTCGGCATCCTCGCGGGCAAAGAGATAAGGAGCCACAGCATCGTAGGCGCCCTTCGTGGCATAGCATGAATGATAGTTGCCACGGCACACGTGCGTGTTGACGGTCAGCCCCTCGGGCTTTCCCTCTATGGAGAGGTTGTTGACCTTCAGATATTGCAGGGCCTCGTGTTCCAGGGTAAAGCCCGTGCCTGCCATCGACTTCCAGAAATCGTCATCTACAATCATGCCCCAGGTACAGTCGTCCAACTGTACAGTTCGACAGCCTGCTGCATAGATCTCGTGGAAGAATGTGCGATAGGCCTTGGCAATGTCTTCTATCAGCTCTGTGGTGTTGGGATAAAACTGACGGGTGTTCTCGGCATTCTTTCCTCGGAACAGCTCTGCCAGAAACTGTGCCGGTGCCGGTACGGTCTGCTTGGCCTCTACGCCCTCCTCCTCAAACTGCTTCACAAACAAGAAATCTTTGATGAAGGGATGGTTCTCGCCTGTTATCTTTCCTGTAAGACGGAGGGAGCCTTTCGTGGTTTCCTCGCCATGAAACTGATAACCATGATCCAACTCTATGTGCTCTACGCCGCCAAATCCCCACATAAAGTCGAGATGCCAATAGCTGCGACGAAACTCGCCATCTGTAATATAGCGCAATCCGTGCGCCTTCTGCTGTCTGACCACTTCTGTGATAAGCCGGTCTTCAATGTGACGAAGTTCTACTGCCGAAATCTGTCCCTCGGCAAACTTTACTCTGGCTTCCTTCAACTCTGCTGGGCGCAAATAGCTGCCCACTGCCTCAAAATGTTGATTTCTCACGTTGCTCATGTTTTTATTTCCCTTTCTTTAATATTATGTGTAATGATGACTGTCTGCATCCTGCCCCACTGACGGCAGAAATGCTTCTTTTTCGGCTGCAAAGGTAGAAAGAAGAATTTTATCCGCCAAATATTCTTCATAATTCAGAAAAATATGCTAACTTTGCAGTTAGAACAATCGATACACAGAATATTATTCTGTAAAAAATGCACATTTAAAGAAGAATAGATTATGGCAACAGAAGAAAAACTCGACGACATAGACATCAAGATACTGAAGTTGCTGCAACAGAACTCCCGGCTCACCGTCAAGGAACTTGCAGCAAGAGTACACCTTTCGCCCTCGCCTACCTTTGAACGTCAGAAACGACTGGAACGGGAAGGATACATACAGCGATATGGAGCCATCGTTGACCATCACAAGATGGGGCACAACGTCATCGTGCTATGCAATATCCGACTGAAGCAGCACACTCACGACCTGATACAGCAATTCATGGACACCGTGCAGAACATAGACCAGATAACGGAATGCTACAACACCACGGGCGACTATGATTTTCAGATCAAAGTGTATGCACACGACATGAAAGACTATCAGGACTTCATGCTCAACACCCTCGGCAACATTGACTGCATAGGCAGTCTTCACAGTATCATCGTCATTGGCGAAATAAAAGACTCGCATTACATCCCGGCAAGCAGATTGTTGGCGAAGACACTCCTCCTTCTGTGCATCATGCTCTCTTCGCTGTTCTGTATGCCCTTGAAAGCACAGAACCCAGGCGAGACTGTCACAGAGCAAAGCATCAGCAAAAAGGGAGAAAAACATTACTTTTATGCCGTGCCCATTCCCGACAACATCTTCAGCATGATGAAGGGAAAAACATACAAGAAGAATTGTACTGTGCCAAGAAGCGAGCTGCGCTATCTGCGCTGCCTGCACACCGACAAAGAAGGCAGGAGCATTGTGGGAGAAATGGTGGTCAACAAAGCCATAGCTAACGATGTGCTCGACATTCTGTACAAACTCTACCGGGCAAAATATCCGATAGAACGAATGCGGCTCATCGACTATTGGAACGCAGACGACGAACGGGCCATGAGAGCCAACAACTCCTCTTGCTTCAACTTCAGATTCATCTCGCATACCCACACCGTATCAAAGCACGGCAGAGGAATGGCTGTAGACATCAACACCCTCTACAACCCCTACCACAAACGACTGAGAAATGGCAAAGAAGTAATAGAACCAGCCACAGCACGTCCCTATCTCGACCGCAGTAAGAAACACGCATACATGATTCAAAGGGGCGACTTATGCTATCGCCTTTTCAAAGAAAAAGGATTCAGATGGGGTGGCGACTGGAAGCACAGCAAAGACTATCAGCACTTCGAGAAATGACAAAAATTTACCCACGCACTCTGAATCAGAAATTCAACAGCACGTGGGTAAAAGCTTCAAACAAGATGCTTAGTTGTACCAAATAGAATTATATTCTCTACAATCATCTTCTTCGTTGTAAATGTTCTCATACTCCAGGTTCTTTGCCTCGAATGCTTCTAATGACTTTTTCATAATCCACCCTCCTATATGTTAAAGTTAATAATCTGCTTTGTGATTGCAAATATAGGAAAAAAAACAGAGTCACCTTGTCAATAATTCAGAAAAGTTGTGTATTTTTGCAGCATTTTAAAATGTATGAACATTCTCATTATAAAACCACAGCATGAAACTATCAAATACTTTCAACCGACTAAGATGGCGACACTGGTTGCTCCTGTCGTTGCTCATCCTTGTTCTCGCCTTTAAGTGGAGCCCATACTTAGGCTACATTTACACCTTATATATATACAGCACCATCGGTAGAATACTATCTTCCTTTTCGGGCATCTTCCCATTTGCCATAGGCGACATCTTCATCGCCCTCAGCATCGCATGGGTCATTCTTTATCCTCTCTACGAGATTGTCCTTCGCAAACGACTTGCCCGCCGTTTCGTCTTCCTGGCGCCTAAGGGAAACTGTTATCCCAAGACGAAGAAGGTGTGGGGAAGAGTGGCAGAATATCTGCTGTGGATCTACGTATGGTTCTACATGGCCTGGGGACTCAACTACTCGCAGCCCAACATCTATCAGCGCACAGGCATGAAACCAGCAGAAGTAGATAAGGACAAGCTACGCGAGTTTGCCTATCGCTATGCCGACAGCCTCAACTTATTGAGTGAAGAACGAAGAGTGAAGAGTGAAGAACAGGAAAGTGAAGAGTGGAAACGAAGAGTGAGTGATGCGATTCAGAATGTATATGAGAAGATGGGACGCAAAGAAGGCATCAACCCTTCCTTCAATCCTCATCCCCATGTCAAGACCATGGTGTTCACTCCCCTCAGTTCGATGGCGGGCGTCACAGGCAGCATGGCTCCTTTCTTCTGCGAGTTTACGCTGAATGGCGACATTCGCCCTCACGACTATCCCGCCATCTATGCACACGAATATGCTCATTTCTTAGGAATAGCCAATGAGGGCGAAGCCAACTTCTACAGCTATATTGTCTGCACATCGTCAACAGACAAGGCTGTGAAGTTCAGCGGATATTACCACATCTTCTTCCATGTGCTCCACAATGTCTTCGATGTCTTAGGCGAAAAGGAGGGAGAGAAATTCCTGAAACACATCCGTCCCGAGATCATCCGTCTGGCAAAGGACGACCGCCACTACTGGCTCAGCAAGCGAAGCAAGGTGCTTGATGCCGCACAAGACTTCATCTTCGACCTTTACCTCAAGGGCAACAACGTCTCGGAAGGCAGGAAAAGCTATTCGGGTGTTGTCGCCCTGATATTGGCATGGGAAGATCGCAGCATTGCCCATTAAGCCAATGCTGCCGATATTTTTTTTTGTTCTACTTTCGCATTTTTTCAGCATCTTACATATTGCCACCTCTTGGCGCTCTTCTTGCCCCAGGTTTGCCTCCATTCTGCTTACCCTTCTGCGCAAAGCGCTTCATCATCTGTCGCTCTATCTCATAGACACGCTGTATCTGGTTCTGAGTAAGGAACTGAGAGTATTTCTTGTAATACTTCTGACGGATGTTGAGAATCTTCTCGCTCATCTCGAAACGCTGCTTTATCTGCTGCTCGGTCTGCGCCTCAGAGCCTCCCCTGTTGCGGCGGGGACGAGGTCCAAGAGCCCATATCTCTTTCTGGCACTGGGTGTAAGTGTCAATAAACTGACTTTTTGTCTTCTCATCGAGAGCCAGGTCGTAGGCAATGTGCTGTGCCTGTTTTTCAGCCAACTGCTCGCGAGAGATGCGCTGCTTCTTAGTAGGAGCCTGAGCTGACGTACTGATACTGAATGTAAGCATGGCAGCAGCCATGAACATGATACTTAATAACTTTTTCATACCTTCAAAATTTTAATATGTTTGTTACTGTTTTTCGTCAATTGTTAAGGAACACATCATCCTGGTAAGCATCCAGGAGAAAAGCCTGGTCGGCAGACGACAACTGAGCGAAAGCCTGATCTACAGCCTGCAAATCGCTGTCTGCCTGTGAGGAGCGAGAAGCAGAGAAGTCCATATTGACAACAAAGAGCAAAGCCACCGATGCAGCTGCAGCCAGGGCTGCACTCCATATCACCTTAAGGACCGGGCGCTTTTTCTGCTCCACGACAACAGGCTGGGAAGTGTCGTTCTTTACAGCTTCAAGGATGTTTGACTCCATGTCCTTCAAGAAGCCATCTGGAGTAGAGTAAGGCATACGTTTGCCCACCTGTTTGAAATCGAACTTTGTATCCATAATTTTAATCATTTGAATTCATGTACTTGATAATTTTCTCTTTGGCAACATGATAGCATGCCTTGATGCTGGTTGGTGTGGAATCAGCCACACGGGCGATTTCGTCGAATCCCAACTCATCATAGTATCGCATATTGAACGCCAGCTGCTGCTTGGGTGGAAGCGAGAGAATGGCCTTCTGCAATTTCACCGCCACCTTGTCTCCGTAGTCTATATAGTTGTCGGCAGCAAGAAGTGCCACTCCTGTGGTTTCCGCCTCCATAGAGACAACTTCCTGCCTCCGCTTGCCGATGATCCGCAAAGCCTCGTTGGTGGCAATACGATAGATCCAACTGCGAAGAGAACTGTCGCCACGATACTGGTCGAAGGAACGATAGATTCTCACAAATGTCTCTTGCGAGGCATCCTGTGCATCATCGTGCGATACCACCAGTCGGCGTATGTGCCAATAGACGGCTTCCTGATATTTAGCCATCAGCATGCGAAACCCGTTATCAGGACATGCCTTCAGCGTTTCTACTATGTCTTTGTCGTCCGCTCTCATAGGTGTGTCAATATTATGGCTTGTCGCTTCTCATTTTCTTTATCTCCAACATCTTACTCTTTTCACATGCTTGTGGTGCTTCTTGCAGGGGCATCCACATTTCTTTACCACAACGGTTGCGGCAGGACGCACATGATGGCGATGCATACGATTGTGTCCGGGACGGGCAGAAGCCGTGCTACAAGCCAAAGCCACAAGGGCAACTATCATTGTTTTCTTCAAATCGAATATTGCATTCATAATTCTCATTTTTTATAGGGTGAATACTCATATTACCTCACTCACGTCCTTCAAACGGGCCCGTTTTGATAAACGTTACACTGATAAGACCTTATAGAGGCAGAAAGGTAAAAATAAAAAGTGAGAAAAATGCAAAAAATAATGCTTTTTTACTTTTTGAAGAGACAAAATGCCCACGAATGACTATTTTTTGTTACTTTTGCACCACACTTCATGAGTGACAACAAAGAAAATCATGACAGACTACAGAAGTATGATAGACCGCTGTTATATAGAAATAACCAACACGTGCAACCTGAACTGCCACTTCTGCCCCAAGCACAACAGAGCGAAGAGACAGCTCACGGCAGAAGAGTTCGACTTGCTCACCAGTAAGTTGAAAGGCAAGGCTTGTTTCCTCTACTTCCATCTCATGGGAGAGCCCCTGCTCCACCCTCTGCTGCCACAATTCATCACTCTGGCAAGAGAGCGTGGATTCAAGACCGTGCTTACCTCCAACGGCACCCTTCTGCATCGGGCCATGGAACTCTTAGACACGCTGCCCCACAAGATTCAACTCTCAGTCCACTCGCACGAGAGCAATGCACAAGGCAGACTGTCCGACTATATGGATGAGGTGATGCGCTTCTCCACTCAGGCAGCAGCCAAAGGCACCTGTATGGTGTTGCGCCTATGGAACCAGGGAGGCATGAACCAAGAGAACGAAGAGGTGATGAGCCTCATCGAGAAGTACGTGCCTAAGCCTTGGAAAGAGCGCCCCGACGGATTCCGCCTCAGCGACAATCTCTACTTGGAGTTTGACAGAAAGTTCGAGTGGCCCAACTTCGACAACAAAGAAGAAGGACAGGAAACAGGCAACAGCGAGGAAGCCAAAAGTAACGTCAAGGGAAGAGAGGTGTTCTGCAAGGCACTTATCAAGCAGATAGGTGTGCTGGCAGACGGAAGCCTCGTGCCCTGCTGTCTCGACCATAACGGTGATGTCGTGCTGGGCAACCTCTTCCATCAGTCGCTCGAAGATATTCTCTCCTCGCCAAGGGCTACGGCATTGATAGAGGGTTTCAAACATCATCATGCCTCGGAAGCACTTTGCCGCGACTGCGAGTCGGCACTGGCACGAAACAGCTTCCGAGGCAAAGCAAGAAAACAGATATAAGACAAGAAACAGATATGAAAGAAGTATTAATCGTAAGCATAGGCAACTTCTTTGGAGGCGGCCTGAGATATTGGATTTCCAAGATGGTGCAGTCGTGCAGCCTCATAGCTTTCCCCTTCGGCACCATGACAGTAAACGTGTTGGGCTGCTTCATCATCGGATTTCTCTCCGGCATTTCGTGGAATGGCGGCGGATGGATGAATCCCTCCACCAAGTTGCTGCTCACCACAGGCTTCTGCGGTGGCTTCACCACCTTCTCCACCTTCATGAACGAAGGTTCATCGCTGATGAAGGATGAGCAATATCTCTACATGATGCTCTATCTCTTCGGCAGCCTCATCCTTGGCCTCATCGCCGTGATGGCAGGACATCAGTTGGCAAAGTTTTTCTGAAAAAATGATTCTCTGCTTAATTTTTCCCCTACATTTGTCTTATAACTCAGCACCCCTATTGAAAACTTTGAATAGAAAAGGCTCGAAATATGAAAGCGGCTTCGTAAGCAGTTGAAGCCTATTGCATTATTCTGATAGAAACTATAAAATTATGAAACTATAAAAATATAGTTGACCACATTAAACTTTAGTAATGATTAAAAAATAACTTGGTACATTTTTGTGTCCTCTCTACAAAGTAACACATTGTTAAAGAATAGAGTTCCTAGCTCTTCCTTTATCTCATATTTACCATAAATTTTCTTTGTCATAATTTCTTTTTAACTTATTGATTATTAACTAATTATATTCGTTAATCTGCTAGAAAATTTGTATCTTTATAACTGATTACCAGGCAGTTATAATGAATACAAAGATTCTAGCAGAAGTCTTTTCAAAGACCGACTTGACATACATCCAGCAATTAGACGAGCGCCAGCGTCGGCTATATTGTGCTACAAGACTATCAGCATAGGCAAACATGGCGTAGCAGCCGTGTGTGCCCTTTTAACATATCGAAGAACACCATCTATAGGGGCATTCGCGAGTTAAACGGAAAGACCATTCTTTTTTCGGGAACAGTCCGTATTGCAGGTGGTGGTCGCAAAGCCATCTTAGACGAGCATCCAGAATACTTGGTTCTATTCGATGAGATTGTTCAAAAACACATGGCGGGGCTTCCACAGGATGACTCCGTAAGATGGCTTGACATCTCTATTGCTCAAATCGTACAAATATTCAAAGAGCTCGGCATCATTATATCTCATTATATTGCTCGTAAAATGGTAAAACTCAGAGGTTTCAAGAAACGTTCCTTTCACAAGACAAAGACCTTGAAGGAAGTCGAGAACCGAGACGCTCAGTTCAAACTTCTGGAAGCTACCTGGACATCTTGTGTACACCGTGGAATACCAGTTCTCAGTATTGATACCAAGAAAAAAGGAAATGCTCGGCAACTTTAAACGTGCAGGAAAGACTTTCAGTTGTCAAGAGTTAGCAGCTCTTGACCATGACTTTTTCCAATGGAACTTCGTGTCTTTTTCCAATGGAACTATCATTCCGCATGGAATCTATGATGTCGAGAGGAACGTCGGCTATCTCACCATAGGAAACAGCCATGACACTGCTGAGTTTGTGTGTGACAACATCGCACGAATTTGGAAGGATTACCTACAATGGGAATATCCCAAGGCAACCGCCATCTGCATCTTATGCGATGGAGGAGGATCCAACTCTGCCTCACATCATATCTTCAAGCAGGAGCTTTTAAAGTTAGCCACATCTCTTGAATTGGATATTATCATTGTACATTATCCACCATACTGTTCAAAGTATAATCCAATAGAACACAGGCTGTTTGCACATATAACAAGATCCTGGAGTGGAGTACCATTGCTGTCTGCAGAATATGCTTGTAAGAAAGCGAATGAAACTACCACATCCAAGGGATTGGTTGTTGTTGCCTCCATCAACTCTAAGGAATATCAAACTCAAAGAACGCTTGACGAATCATATGTATCCGAAAGGCAAAAGCGAATCATATTTGATGAACAATTGCCTAAGTGGAACTATGTCGTTAGGTGCAAATCTGCTTAGCATTTTTGTACCAAGTTATTTTTTTACTGTTACTTATTAATAATACACGTTGACTCACATTAACGTATCAACTCATGACAATATGGGTGAACTGAGTAGTTACAACTATTATAGTCGATGTAGCGAATGGTGACGATGAAAGAATGGTGAATGCGCTTGCACTTATCATCGTGGCAGATAGCCCCTTGTCGTTTTTTATTCATTTTATCCATCGTACTGAATAAAATCAGCACTTTTTTATTCAATACAATGGATAGAATGAATATTTTTTTGTATCTTTGTCTCGGTTTAATCAATTCATCTGAAGAGAAATGAGAACAATTATCAGTAACCAGAAAAAGGAACGGGATATTCTGCTTTCCCGTCCTTACCTTACACGTCATACCAAATATGATGAGGATGAACTGTTGGCAAGCAAGCAAATCAAGTTGATAACGGGTCCCAGAAGAACTGGCAAATCGACAGAGGCTTTGCTGATGCTGAAAGGCAAGAACTTTGCCTACCTGAATTTTGATGACGGCAAACTCCTGAGTGCATGGGACGATGATTTGGTTTGGGAAACACTACATGCCGTTTATCCCGACTTCGAGTATCTTCTGCTTGATGAGGTTCAAAATCTGGATGGTTGGCATTTATGGGTCTCCAAACTTTACCGCATGGGAATCAACATGGTTATTACGGGAAGCAACGCCAAATTGCTGAGTAGCGAAATGGCAACATTGCTCACAGGCAGATATATCCAAATAGAGATGCTGCCTTTCAGTCTTTCTGAATTCTTTATCTGGAACCACAGAAATCTTTCGGAAGTATCAGAGATGAAAGACAGCGCATCAGACCTCTCGCTTATTGCAGACTATCTGCACCATGGTGGCTATCCAGAGACTGTAGCAGCAAGAAGCCTGACCCAAAACTATCTCTCCACACTCTTTGATTCCATCATTTGGAAAGACATTGCCAAGCGTCATAAAGTACGCAATGTAGAGGATTTGAACAACCTGGCCATGTATCTGGTTTCTAACTTCTGCAATCCATTCAGTGCCAACGAACTGGCAGAAACGCTTGGATTTTCAAGCGTAGCAACAACCAAGAAGTTTATGGGATATTTAAGTGAGCCCTATCTCTTGTATTATCTGCCACGTTACAACAACAAGTTGAAAGTAATGAAGAAAGCTCCACAAAAAGTATATGTGGTTGACAATGGTTTTGTAGAAGCCAAGGCTTTTAGTGTGAGTGAGAACTTAGGCAGGTTATTGGAGAATCAGGTTTTTATAGAGTTGGTTCGCAGGGGATATCATGCAGAAACATCACTTTTCTATTATCGCTCCCGTAATGACAAGGAGATTGATTTTGTTACAAGGCTGGGTGCTCATGTAGAAAGTCTTATACAAGTATGTTATGACCTCTCATCCGAACGAACGCTCAAGCGGGAGATAGATAGCATCATAGAATGTGCAGGGGAACTCAAATGCTCCAATCTAATCATTGTCACGATGAATGATGAAAGAATAATTGAGAAAAATGGTTATAAGGTCAAGATTTTGCCTATATTTAAGTTTTAATGAGCTGCAACACTGTGGATACCGATTTGCTAACAAGGATTTTCTACCGATATGTTCTTAGTTCTTCTATCGGATAGCCACGCTTTTTTCTCCTAAAACACTTGCGAAACTTGAATCTTATAATATTAAATAGGAGAAGAATTGGGCAAAGAAGCCCTTTTCTCCTCAAAAAACTATATATTTGCAAACAATTAAAACAATATCGCAAATGATATGAGAACAGAGGAGTCAGCATCCCGAGAAGCAGTTCCTGGTAACACCCATCGGTTGCGGCATTGCCAGCTTTGACCCAGAGGGCATCGCCCCACTGTTCAAGGAGGCAAAGGTGATAAAAAACATCACCTCCCCGAGAGTTTCTGGGAGGTGATGGAGTAAATGTCAAAAAGTACATATCGATGTAGCGAATGTTTCGCAAGTTGAGTCAATTATTTCACGTACTTCTTTCCATCCTTGATATAGATGCCGCTTTCTGGCTCCTGACTCAACTTGCGACCTTGCAAGTCGTAGATGCCATGCAGAATATGTTCCTCTGCGGTATTCACATTCTCTATGCCAGTAGCATAACCTTCACCTATCACATAAATAGGCATAGTCTTAGCGTCGGAAGACAAAGGTTCATCTGCACCTCCGAAAGGATTCTCGCGTATAGTTACATTCATGTACCAACTTTGTGGCGCAGGCACATCATCGTCAGTTCGCAAGACCAGTCCACCATCTTTTATGATGTAATTGATAGCATCCTCCGAGTTAGACGCAAGGTTTTTATTGGCTTGATAAACACCATTAAAAACATATTTTCTTGTCATACTCATACAGTCGATAAATTTTTCCTTCGATGCAGAAAGTGTGACATCTGCCAACTCGATGGTCTTTTCTCCATCACTCTCACACATGATCAAGCTTGGATAGTTTGCTTTAGAGAAACCAGACTTCAACTTCTGGACGTTCAGTCGCGTAATAGTTTCATTGACCACTTCGATGTCCACTGGGGTTGCCACGTTTAAGCCATTGCTTGTCAACTGTTCAAGACTCATCCTAAATGGCACATAGAGTGATTGCCACTTGTAGGCATCGAATGTACGAATGTACTTGAAGTCAGCCACCTCAATATCTACTGGACTATTATAAGCCTCGCCATCTGTGAGCGTCACTGCCTTGGCAGTGTACTTACCATCAGCGTAGGTCAGTTTCAGGTTGTTGCCAAGGATGCCACAGAAGTGCTGAATGTATTTTATGTTCTCATTGTTTGCATTGCAGTTGATACATACATCCCCATAGAGTCCATTGGCATCTGGGTGTCCAGCCATCTCAAATACGTGTGGAACAGCTCCATCCTCACCGAAAATGCTATTATCATTGGTATAAACATCAGTTATCTTGTCACATTCCTTACCATGATATACAGTATTGTCACCAGTAGATTTCAACACAGGATAAGCATCACCATTCTCACCAAGTTTCTGATACCAAGCCAAATCGCCAGAAGTTTTATTGTCATTTAACGCCAATGCCACCTCGCCACTCTTTATCTGCTGTTTGGTGAATGCCTTGACCACGTCCGCTTCTACCTTTCCGTCGTCGAAAGTCAGACTTCCTGTACCAACTATTTTGATGTTCTCAGATGAGTTGTTCAGCAAAGCCTCCTTGTTGTAAGCTGCAATACCCTTTGCGGTTGGTGTACCACCCAATATATTACCTATAATGATTCCTGGATTGTCATTTGTATTCGTCACATCTCCATAACTGAACACATTCTGGATACTGCAGTTTGCCACAGTTTGTCCTGCTATGCCACCGGTATACCAACCTGTGCTTGTAATCTTGCCATAGTTAGCGCAATCTTCGATACTTGTATCATAAGCATAACCTATGATTCCACCAATATAGCTATTATTGTTTTCAACGGTTCCATAATTGGTGCAGCGCTTGATGTTTTTATAAGTGCTAGAACCTGCAATTCCGCCAACAGACTTTGTACCCTTCACGCTGGAGTGATTCTCGCAGTTTTCGAGATTTATTTTGGATAATCCAATAATACCGCCAGTATTTTCTTGTCCTATTACAGTACAATTCTTTGTGGTTTTAATGCCCTTTATATGTACTGGAGAATCCCCGTATGCATATCCTGCCAAGATACCGGTGCAAGATGTATTCGTGCCTGTTGTGTTCACATTCTCCACCTTGGCATTGTCAAAGATAAGGTCTTGGATAGTCGCACCGTCAATATAGCCGAAAAGCCCCACAAATTTTTGTGCTGTCTTGATATAGAGATGTGAGATGGTATGTCCCTGACCGTCCATATTTCCCTTCCACCTATTATTGACATAGCCTATCGGAATCCAGCTCAAGAGTTCCTTGCCGTCTTCTGCCGCATGGCAGTAGTTCTTTAGATCGATATCCGCAGTCAACATGGCAGATGCCGAAGGGTGAGTAGTTCCAGCTACTTCGCTTTCGTCCACAATAGTTCCGTTCACATAGTCGCGAAACCAAGCCAAGTGGTAAGGTTTGGCTATCAGGTACACCCCATTTTGCTCTGAAGGCTTCACAGCCACATAATGCTGACAATGCTTGCAATAGCCATCCTCATTGTTGTCGTGTCCAAGGGCAGGATGCTCTGCGTCCGTTACATCTGTCAATTCCTTGGTCAATTGGCTGTCGGAATATGTCCTTTGGCAGTCCTGGCATTGCCAATATTCCTTGGTTGCTGCTTCGGTGCAAGTAGCGTCTGTAGCAGCATGGTGATTTATCGTTCCGTGTTGATACCTGATTGCTGAACTGGTAGAATTGTTGGTGAAACTTCCCCTCACCACCTCATTGGTTTTGCAATTTAAAGTCGTATTGTCAACATAAACCTGATGCTCCGAACCAATGACAGGATAGATGTCGTCATCATTAGCCAGATTTTGTCCCCATTTTGCTTTGCTCGAAGCGTTTTGCTGGAGCTGATAGGCAACAACACCGCTCTTCAGTTGGGCTTCTGTAAATCCTGTTGCGCTATCTTCAGAGAGATTGCCGCTTCCGAAGGCTTTTACAGTTTGTTCTTGGCCGTTTACAGTCAGCTTTGCGCCACTATAGTATGCCACCATGCCTTCAGTAGCCCCCAAATAAGAATAGCCAAAAAACATGCCTACATTTTGTGTTTTGTTTGTGACACTGATGTTGCCATAGCTGAACACGTTCTGTATCTTGCCATTGTTTACAGAACCAGCCATGCCAGCAACACGCTCTGTACCTTTTACACCTCCATAATTGGCGCAATCTTGGATTGTTCCGCTATCGAAATAGCCAACTAAGCCACCGACACCCAGACTTGATGCAGTTACATTTCCATAGTTGGCACAGGCGGTCATAGAATTACCTGTTCTACTTATACTGTAGAAGCCGCAAAGACTGCCGATATATTTTATTCCTTGTACCGTGGCGCAGTTCACACAGTTGTAGGCGTTACCATCAAGATAACCTGCAATACCGCCAGTATAATTACCTCCTTTTATCTGGCAAGTATTTGATATTTTAATATTTTGAAGGGTGCTTCCCCAAAATGCCTTACCAACCAAAACTCCTACGTAATTGTTCGTATTTGTCACATTCGCATACTCAAAGGTTAGGTTCTTGATTGTACCTTCATAGGTACAACCGAAAAGTCCCACATTAAGCTGGCTTGCATTGATATAAAGGTTGGTGATGGTCTTGTTATTTCCGTCGAAAGTACCTTGGTACTTATTAGTACTATTGCCGATAGGCACCCAGCTCTTATTGCCTATATTTTTAGAGGCATCCGCCGCATGGCAGAACCCAGACAAGTCGATATCAGCAGTCAGCTTGGCTGAAGCTTTAACGTTTTCATATTTCTCATTCACATAGTCACGGAACCACGCCAGTTCGGCAGCTGTGGATATCTGAAAGGGATTCTCTACATCGCCATTACCTTTGGCAGGCCGCTTCGTTGTTTGTGCCCATGCCCCCCCCATAAGGCATGAGGATAGCCATCACGAGCAGCAGCATCGTGAATAGCCTGTTTCTTTGTCTTTTGTTATTCATAACTGTAAATTATTATTATTATACTTTCTTACATATTTTCTCTCATTGCCATCAGATATACTGTCATTCCCAGGATGATGACGAAAGTCAATCCGAGAAACAGATAGATATAATATCTCCCCCTCTTGATGAAATCACAGAAGCTGTAGCGAGCCTTGTAGTTTTCATCAAGATATATCCTGTAGTCTTGAACCATGGCATAGCTCATGACTATGGCGAACAACAGAAGAAACAATGCCACAATGAAAATAGCCTGTTCCTCTTTCGTGAGAGTCTCTATCATATTTCCCATGGCGCAAAAATAGTGTTTTTCTTCGGAAAAAGGTGTCCACTTCCCCCACTTAGGTGTCTACTTCCTACAAAATAGGTGTCTACTTGGTGGGGGAAGTAGACACCTAAGGCGTGATTTTATTGTATTTTCGCTCTCCAGACAGTTGGGGAGCAACCTTCTTTCTCTTTGAATATGCGATAGAGATAGGAGCGTGAAGAGAAGCCACATTCGGCAGATGAGCCAGAATTTTACACATTTAATCCTGACAAATCCATCTTATAGGTTATATTCTGAACAGAATCTTTTTCCAGAAACATCAGCATGTAAATCGGAACATAAGTCACCTTTCCTTTTGTCTCTACATTTCCATTACAAAGTACCAAACCATGAGGAATTTTGTATTCTGTTGATGCCATTACATTCGAAAGCGCATTATGACGGTCATAATCCTTACCAGACTTCACCTCTATTGGCAAAACCTGTCCTTTGTACTCCACCACAAAATCCAACTCTCCCAAGCGCTTATTGTTAAAGTAATAGAGGTCAAAGCCATGAGCTTTCAACTCCTGAGCAACCACATTCTCATAGATGGCGCCAAAATTGATAAACTGTTCATCGTTTAAAAGACGCAACTGAATGCCATCAGCAAACTGACTGATCAGCAACCCCACATCATTTTGGAATAATTTGAAAAGGTTTCTTGTCTTAGCCAGCAACAATGGTAATTTAGGTTCCTCTACATTGTAAGTAGGAAGAGCCACACCAGCATCCCGAAGCCAAAGAAAGCTATTTTCATAATTAGCAAATCTAGCTTGCTGATTCAAACTTTTAAGAATAAAACGCTTGTTTTTAGCATTCAATTCAGAAGGAATCAATTGGAATATTTCCTGGATATACAACTTTTGATTGTTGTCATCCATCTTATATTTCATGATATCACGCTGATACTCCAAAAGAATACTCTTCTGTACATCAATCACACGCTGTAAATTATTGCTATCCAAATAGGTCTGAACAGCTTGCGGCATTCCTCCTATTATCAAATACAAGCGAAAAGCTCTCATCAATTCATGATGTACAAAATCATCTACAGGCGTCTTTTCTTCCCAGTTTTTACGGATAACATCCAAAACATCTGCAGATAAACCTATAGCAGAATAGAACTCCTGCAAATCAAGTGGAAACATTTCCTTAACATCTAAATAGCCAACAGGTTCAGAACGCAAATTATTCAATTCGATACCCAGCAAAGAACCACTTAAGGCATAGCGATAACTCCCTTCATCAACCAGAAATTTGATGAGGGTTACTACTTCAGGATAAACCTGCACTTCATCAAAAAAGATGAGAGTCTTTCCTTTAACAAGAGGCTTATGCACGAAAGCCGTCAGACGAAACAGCATATCCTTTACATCTTTGGCTCCAGTGAAGATGCCAATAGCCTCAGGAGAAGTTATGAAATTGATCTCAACAAAATCATCAAAGATTCGCTGAGCGGCCTGTCTTATTGAGTAAGTCTTACCTATCTGTCGAGCTCCCGTAAGCAACAATGCTTTATGCGTTGCTTGAAAGAAATTATCTAAATATTTATCTATCTTTCTGTTAATCATACACTTGCACTGTTAAATTACATTTTTCCAAGGTAAAAACAGCCTATTTTATACATTTTTCCAATCTTTTTTCTGGCTATTTCTTACATTTTTCCAATCTTTTGGATAATGCAAAGATAAACAAATTATCTGATAGTACTATCATTTATTAAGATATTTAAACCTTTTTATATGGCAGACGGACAGAAATGAGAAAGATTAAAAAAATGAGTATAGCCCTTTTTCATCTGCAAAATTAATGGTTCTCTTTGTCTCCACTTCCCCCACTTAGGTGTCTACTTCCTACAAAATAGGTGTCTACTTGGTGGGGGAAGTAGACACCTAAGGTGTGATTTTATTGTATTTTCGCTCTCCAGACAGTTGGGGAGCAACCTTCTTTCTCTTTGAATATACGATAGAGATAGGAGCGTGAAGAGAAGCCACATTCGGCAGAAATGATGTCGTTGTTGTAGTCGGGATAGTCGAGCATCATCTTCTTTGCCGCCTCGAAACGTACCTCGGAAAGCCAGATGCGGAAGGTGGAGTTCAGGCAGGAAGTGAAGTAGCGTGACAACTCGTTCTTGGAAATGTTCAGCGAGCGTGACAGGGTGAACATGTTTACTGTGGTGTCTTTATAGCCCAACTCTTCGCACCACTTGTCGAGCTTCTCCTTGATGGCTGCCTGACGCTCCTGAGAAAACGATGGCAATGTTTCTTTACTATCAGCAGACTCTACATCCTGCCCATTGGAGCTTTCTGTTATTTCATCTGCGAGGGCTGCACTTTCTTCTTCCTCCTTATCCAAGAGTTCCTCGGTAGGAACGTAATTGAAGCCCATAGCCACGAAACTCAGGTTGAAGAAAAGGATAGAGAGCAAAGCCAACGGACCTATTATATATAATAAGGTGGTGGAGAGGATGGCGAAAGGCATGGTAAGGGTAGAGAAGAACAGGGCGAAAATGCTGGCTCGGGCATATCGCACGTAGGGCAGCATGTCGTCACCAGTCATCAGCTCCAACATCTTCTTGCGTTTCCGCATCTCAATCATAATCATATAGATGCAATATGCCACGTTTGCACCGAACAATACGAGCATCGCATAGAGCCAGTTGCCGATGTTAAGACTTCCGCTATTGCTGTAGCCTATGCAGAAAACTGCTATGATGGCGGCATAAATGCAAGTGCATACGATGTTCATCTTTCGGCGGTTGGCATGGGTCGCCTCAATGTTGTATATGCCCATGGAGATAGTGGTGAAGCATGGGGTATAGACCAAGATATTGAAGACTGCTCCCAAGTCATCGCTTTTCGCACGAAAACCCAAGAGCATCTGCAAGAGATATTGTATGGCAAGTCCCATCATGCCTGCAAGTATCAGCCAGCGTGACCACTCATAGCGTCGGTTGACCCACTTCATGTGCAGGTGGGTGATGCCGAGGATAAGGGCATTGATGAGCATGAAGATGAAACATGCAAACTGGAGGAAATATAAAAAGTCCATCATTCTTACTATTTTGTTGTTACTTTCTTGTATTTTTGATTGCTTGCCGTAGGATTTTCAGGGTTGGTCATCTGCAAATATCCTGCTGCAACAAGGGAGGTGATGTAACGCTCACGGTTCTTGGTTTGATTGGATAAACCAAGGCGTTCCATGATCTCTGCTGTGGTTCGAGGAACTGAACAGAAATTGACTATATCCCTTTGCTTATTAGACAATGACACTTTTTTAGTGTCAGAGTGTCTAAGTTGAGTGTCTAAGTTGGTGTTAGAGTGTTTAAGTCGAGTGTCAGAGTCTTGAACTTGGTTACTTTTTCCCTCGACTTCGTTACTTTCCTCTTCGACTTGGTTACTTTTTTCCTCGACTTGGTTACCGACTTGGTTACTTTCACCCTCGACTTGGTTACTTTCACCCTCGACTTGGTTACTTTCTCCTCTCCAAACCGTGATGACAAATTCCTGCGCCTTGTCATTATTCATAAACGTGACATTGATATCTTCGTCCAGTGCACGAGTGATGCCACTACCCACACCAGTGTAAGGCAGCAAGTATATAGCATTATTGAAAAGGAACATATTGCGAGGCATGGAAGTTCCTGCCTTTATGTCATCAATAGTGAGTCCGTTAGGCAATGCACCCGGACTGTGAATCTCAACACGATTGTCGAAAATGAAAATGCGAACAGGGGCTTTCATGTTCAACGAGCGATGTACAAGGCTGTTTACAGTAAACTCAACCAAACTGGTATAAGGTATTTCTAACTTACCCATGCTGTTGAATTCATCTCCCACCTGCACATTATGCAGATTACGAGTGAAGAAATCCATGATCGTGTCATATTGATGAAGCAGGTTTCCCTCCATATCTGCATCATTCACTTTGTCACGGAAGACCTTGCTGCCGACACTGTTGCCAGCAAAACAGATGCACTTGGCTGTCATCATTGGCATCCAGCGTTGGGTGTATTTACCAAACAGAAGCATGGCAGCAACGGTCAGTGTACCATCAGGACGGATAAATCGCAGATTGCGAAGTATCTTCTCACAGTCATGCCCCTTAGCTATGGCAGAGCATATCATATCAAGTGATGCTTCATTAAAAGCGTCACCTGTCAAGCCTTTCTTCTCCAAAACTCTTTCAAAACGGTTGCCAAGAAACTGCTTGATAGTCGCTGCATCAAGGTCGTTGACAGTTGCATCCCTAACTCCAGCCTCGTCTGGAGCAAAACTACCGCAATCGGTCATCATTTCTGCAAGTTCAGCATTATCGAACACTTTACGCTTGTCGGCACCATTCTTCACCCATACGATTCCCTTGTTGTCATGATAAGGCTTGTTGAGTCCTTCCTTCACAGTAGCAACAACCAAGTTGCCATCCTCAACTTCAACAGTATCTATCTTTATCAGAATGGATGGCACTACGTTTTCTGAAGCAATGTCACTCAACAAGTTGGTTGTTTCTTGTACCTCAGAATACGACAAGGCATTGGTTTCTCCGGTCTTATCCTTTATACCAACTACCAATTTGCCACCATGTGAATTACTGAACGCCACTAACTCACAGGCAATATCATATTTGTCGAGAATGCGTTCCTTGAACTGCACCCCAGACACCTCGCCTGCCTTTATCTGTTTCGATATATCGTCCATCATTCTTTGATACATTCTTTATTCAACAAATCGTTTACATCCACTTTCAGCAAATCAGAAATCCGTATTAAGGTTTCCAAGTCTGGTTGGCAAGTATTGGTGCACCATTTAGAAATGGTTGCTTGGTCTTTACCCAACATTTCTGCCAACCACTTGTTTGAGCGCTTGGTTACTGCCAACATTATCTTCAATCTGTTTACATCTTTCTTTGCCATACATTATTATATAATAGGTGAATACGCTTGCAAAAGTACGAGAATAATTTCAGAAAAAGGAAAAATATTCTCAAAATGTTTACGGAACATGCAAATAGTTGAGCATTTCGCAATATTATTCCTTTCATTGATAATCATAAAATACGAGCGAAAAAGGTTTATTTTGGAGCTTTTTGAGTTACCACTAACACAGAGATAACATAAATATCATTTCATAGCCCCGAACAATCAAAAGACAAAATCGGAAAATAATTGCTTGCGCATAAATGTTTTTTTGCGGGAAAATGTATCATAGTATCATTATTTAGTACGATATTCTTATAAACATCTGATATACTGCGCAATACAAGAATGATACTTTTCCGTTTATTTTACAAGAAGTATCATAGAAGTATCATAAATCACAAGAAACATCATTAAATTCGGCTTTGAGTCGATTTAAAAGACTAAAAAAGAAGTGTCTTCTATTCCTGTTTTATAAAAAACTTTAGCACCTACTCTTCCAGTATGTAAAGAATGCCAATACAAACTATGAATAAGAAGAAAGATTGACAAGCTGGATTAGGAATAAAATCACATAAGCTGTTCTGTAAGAGACCATCAGGTGGTCTGTCTTGCCCATCAAGTGGGCACTCAGTGAACAAGCGATGGGCATCGACTGAACAAGCGATGGGCATCAACTGAACAAGCGTCGGGCATTTATTGCCCATGCAGTGTTCACAGAGTGCCCAAAAGTCGGACGATTTTTGGGCACTCCTTGCAGATCGGCGGCTTTGCTTTTATGCATAATGCCTCATAACGACTTTGTGATACTTAAATGACTTTTTTATGATACTTCTATGATACTTCTTGTAAGATAATCCAAAATGTATCATTCTTCTATCTTATTATATGTCAGTTATTTATCTCTACATTCTGCCAAAAGATGATACTTTGACACTTTTTTCATAAAAAACTTTTTTTACGTACGAGCACATACTCAACGGTAAATCCAAAAAGTATCTGACTGAACTTTCGCATATCAGGAAGTTAAAGGAGTTAAGGGAGTTAAGGGAGTTAAGACGTATGTCTTGCTGCTTAAAAAAATACGCCAAAAAGACTGTTGTCTTAACTTCCCGAACGACCGTAGGGAGTGATAACTTCTTTAACTTCAATAACTTCTGAACTTGCTAAAGTTCAATATTATAAGAAAATAACGAACCAAAAATTAAGCAAGGGAGAAAAATGGCAATAAAAGAGGGTGTGTCATAAGTCTGTGACGCACCCTCGAAGGACATAGGTAATACTTGAAATGTATGCAAGAACTTATCAAATGTTATTTTTCAAATCCCAATATCTACTTTAAAATTCCTTTTTTCGATATCAGCTTAATTTTCTCCCTACTTTTTTCTTTTAATACTATGTAAAAACGGAAAAAGGAGCAAAGACTCCTATTTCTCAAAGAAAAAGTATATATTTGCAAACAAAATAGAATATCGAAACGATATGGGGAAAGAAAAGGATTTTTCAAGGAAGTCTAATCTCTCACAACTGTCTGATGACGAGATTCTTCAAGGCTTCAAGGATGCTGATGCAAGAATAGTAAGGGAGTATTACTACGGATACTGCCGGGTGGCTTATTGCATCTACGACAAGCGTTACGACCTGCAATCGAAACCGGGCATGGACTTTTATTCGCTGGCCCATGAATATTATCTCTATCTCTGCGAGCATGACTTCAAGCCTTTAGAGGACAGGAAGCTGAGCATGTCGCTCAAGACCTGGATGGTGAATGGTTTCCGATTCCTGCTGCTGGATAAGTTGAAGGAGGTGGTGAAGGAGCACCGTTTCGAGAGTTTTGAGGCGCGACAGGAAAGCCGCAAGATGAAGTTTGACGTAAGCGACAACCAGTTTGAGCATGAACTTTATCAAACGATAGAAGAGATCGGCAATCTTTATTATGGCAGGGACAGCAAGAACAGTATCATCCTGAAGATGCTCTATATCGAGGGATTCAAGGGCAAGGACGTAGCTATGCAGTTGGGCATGACCGCCTCCGCCGTCACCCAGCGTTGCCATAAGATGATGCATGATGTGGTGATTCCTTATTTCAAGAAATACTTCGATGCTTCGGAATACAGAAGCTATCTGTCGTTCGGCGACGAAGACGCATCCGTTTCAAGTGCTCCTAAGATGTCGATGCCGAGCATGATGGATTCAAGAATGTGCTGCGAGGAATCGGCTGATATTAGCAATAACATATTTAACAATAAGAAGAATATGGAAGATATGAAGAAGGGAAGAATCACTCCTCGCTGGATTGATTCTTTGAAAGAGAACGAAATATTTGTTTTTGGCAGCAATCTGGCTGGCATGCATGGTGGTGGTGCTGCCCGCATAGCCCGATTACATTTCGGTGCCGTCATGGGCAAGGGTGTAGGCTTGCAGGGCCAGAGTTATGCCATCCCTACGATGCAGGGCGGCGTAGAAACCATCCGTCCTTACGTGGAGGAATTTCTGGATTTTGCCAAGCATCATCCAGAAATGCAGCTCCTGGTAACACCTATCGGTTGCGGTATCGCCGGCTTTGAGGCTGAAGACATCGCCCCATTGTTTGAGGAGGCAAAGCAGATCAAAAACATCAGTTTGCCTGAGAGTTTCTGGGAAGTGATAGAGTGAAAAATGGAGTAAGAATCATTAAGACATAAGATGATGTTAGGAGCAATGATTGGTGATATTGTGGGCTCAAAATATGAATTCAACAATACGTTTGATTATGATTTCGAGATGTTCGGCGAGGGATGCGACTTCACCGATGACACCATTTGCACGGTGGCGATTGCCGATGCGATACTGAACGGGCGAAGCTATCAGGAAAGTCTGTTGGATTGGTGCCGCCGCTATCCTTCACCTAAAGGAGCGTATGGCGGAACATTCGCAGCATGGATTTGCTCTCTTAATCCGCAGCCATATAATAGCTTTGGCAACGGTTCTGCAATGCGAGTATCGCCAGTAGCTTGGCTCTTCGATGATCTATCGCAGGTTTTGGAAGAGGCTGAAAAGACGGCTCTTCCTACTCATAATCATCCCGAAGGAATCAAGGGAGCCAAAGCCGTGGCTCATGCCATCTGGCATTTCCGCAAGAGCAGATTCTCAGCAGAATCTAAGGATTCTGAGAATGAGGAAACGAAAGGATTGAAAAATGAGAATGCTAAGGCTTCTAAGGATGAAAATGAAACAATACTGGGGTTCATGTCCATCGCCCGCAGCTATTACGAGGATTTCGACACACGAGTTTATCCAAAGGGCAAGTTCGATGAGACCTGTATGGATGCCGTGCCCTTATCCTTCTATCTCCTCTCGCAAGCCTCATCTTTCGAGGATGCCATTCGCCTCGCTATATCTCATGGCGGCGATAGCGATACCATCGGAGCCATCGTCGGCTCCATCGCCGAAGCCCGCTTCGGTATTCCGCAAGAAATGAAAGAGAAGGCTTTGAGCTATCTGCCGGATGACATGAAAGATATATGGAAACAATTTGCAGAAATAAGTTCAATTAATAGCAGACAATAAGAGGCTGGAAAAAATAAAATACATAGTCCCACAGATTTCACAAATTAACACAAATCTTTTTGAAGCAAAAAGTAAATCTGTGAAAATCTGCGAAATCTGTGGGATTTTTTGGGGGTGTATAGGATTTAACTTATGACACACCCTTCTTTCTGAAATTATTCCTCCTCGAAATAACTACCCGCTTCCATCACGCAATCCATCGCACAGCACTTGACATAGCGCTCTCTCGCCCTATTCTCTCTTGCAAACATCTTCTTGGTACCTGCCTCATCTTCCGAGAACTGGAGATGATTGTCAATACCCATATCAAGAGCGATATTCTCCACATCCAGATCATCGGTACCGATGAAGGTAAAAGTCCAATTCTGCTTCTTCAATTTCTCGATAAGATTCTTGATCATCTTCAGACTATACTCCTCACTGCAATTCTCCTCGCCATCCGTGATAATAGTTACCAACACACTGTCATCCTCGGTGGTCAAGGCGTTGATCTTGGCGATACCCATTCCGATGGCATCGTAAAGAGGAGTGGCACCACAAGGATTATAATCCTTTGCCTTCAAAGGATTGGCATTAGAGGCACGCACGTTATCATAGAACACATTGGTATGCGTGCTGTCAAAAGTGATGAGCGTAACTCGCTGCTCCAGATTCTTATGCGCCTTCTGCATTTTCTGAATGGTGGCAAGGGTCTCGTTGATTCCCACCAAAGCCTGACGGCGGATAATACTCATGCTTCCACTCTCGTCTACTACTAAAAGATTGAATACTCGTTTCATAACTTGTTTTCTCCTAATTTTTATTGAACTTTAGCCAGTTCAGTAAATAATCCTACTTTCGATGGATTCAGAACTACGGCCGTTGTCTTCTTCCTTTATCTATTATAAGAAAATAACGAACCAAAAATTAAGCAAGGGAGAAAAATGGCAATAAAAAAACCCCTTTCTCAAAAGAAAGAGGCTTTAACAAACAATTTCTACTTCAAAACTACTAAAAACAATTATCTTGGCAGGTTGAAAGCCTTAGTCATTTCGGCCATTTCCTCCTGGCTCATACCATCAGGCTCAAACCCCATACATTTGGCATCGATATATATCTTTGCACTCTTGGAGAGTACGTCTATCTGGTCGAAGGCATCCATCACGTCAAGACCCTTGGCGAATACGCCATGCTTCTCCCACATCACTACGTCGTAGTCTTCCAACTCCTTCAGAGTTCCCTCGGCAAGTTCCAGACTGCCTGGCAACTTATATGGCACTATACCCAGTCCGAGCGGACAGAATGCCTTGGTCTCAGGAATCATGCTCCAGAGCAGATTGCTCAGCACGTCCTTGCCCATAAACTTCTTGTTGTGGCTCATGGCAATGAGCTCGATGGGATGAGTATGAACTGTGGCCTTATAGTTGGAACCTTTCTCGATAAGACGGGCATGAACCGACAGATGGCTTGGCAACTCGGATGTAGGCATCACGGCATTGTCGGCAATGATTTCGTAGCTGGCACAATCGTCCAGAATACGAATGACAGAACCATTGTCCATAGGCCAACGAGCCAAGTCGCGCATTCGCTTGCCTGTTCCCTTGCAGAAGAAGTAACAGCCCTTCAGCGCAGGCAGAACAGTACCTATCTGCTTCACTTCGCTGATGGCAGGCAGCGTCTTCATCTCGTCATCAACAAGGTCGGTCACATTAACCGTAATATTGCCACCATTACGCTCAGCCCAACCATTCTGCCAAAGATAGCCAGCTACCTCGGCAATCTTATCCACTTCCTTCTTTAAGGCAGGACGACCCTCTAAAACACTTTTCATTTCTTGATTGTTTGTATTACTGGTCGCAAAATTAACACGAAAATATGATTATCGACCTAAAGTTTTGATATTTTAGCCAAGACTTTTGACAAGTTACAAAAATAATTTGTATCTTTGCACGTATGAATTCATTGAACACCAACAACATCAAATGGAGCGAGAATGTAATCATCGCTGATGCAGACTATATCGACAAGGTGGCATTCGACCTTATCGTAAACTTTGAGCGTATGATCAACCGCCGCATCCAGCCTGCCGACATGGCTCAGTGGGCTGTATGTATTGCCCTCGACGGTGGACTAAGAGAAGGTGAGCACGAGACGCAACTGGTGCTCATACACAGCCAGCAATCGAAGGCGATGCAGAACTTCCGCCCTTCCGACTACGAGAAGGACCTGAATGCCCAGGCCTTCAAGGATCCACGTCTGGGCGAGTTCGTCATATCTTCATATCCTACGGAAGAAAAGATGGTGGGCAAAGACGATTTCCTCGTAGACGTAGCCCGCACGGTTTGCAATGCCAAGGAGGTGAAACGAGTGATGATCATTCCCAACTCGGAGGAAGGCGATGCCTACGACCAGTTGCGCGATATGCTTCGCAAGGTTGACGACGAGAAACGCGTCACTCTCTTTGCCATGCAGCCTCTTCCCGGCGGCAACTTCCGACAAGAAATACTGGGCTATTCGCTGATGAATGCCTTAGGCATATCAGCAAATGAAATAAAATGAGCTGATGAATGCCTTAGGCATATCAGCAAATGAAATAAAATGAGCTGATGAATGCCTTAGGCATATCAGCAAATGAAATAAAATAAGCTGATGAACGTCAGCAAATAAAATAAACTGATGAATATCAGCAAATGAAATGAGCTGATGAACGTCAGCAAATGAAATGATCTAAAACAAGAAATAATAACATTAAACATTTATACTTAAATGAGTAGAGTACTTATGATTGGCGCAGGTGGCGTCGCTACCGTGGCAGCCTTTAAAATTGTCCAGAACCAGGACGTTTTTACAGAGTTCATGATTGCCAGCCGCCGCAAGGAAAAATGCGACAAGTTGGTGAAGTCTATCCACGATAAAGGCTACAAGATGGACATCCAGACAGCCGAGGTGGATGCCGACGATGTGGAGCAGTTGAAAGCCCTCTTCAACAGCTACAAACCTGAGTTGGTCATCAATCTCGCTCTGCCATATCAGGACCTCACCATCATGGACGCCTGCTTAGCCTGCGGTTGCAACTATATGGACACGGCCAACTACGAGCCCAAGGACGAGGCTCACTTTGAGTATTCATGGCAATGGGCTTACAAGGACAAGTTTGAAAAAGCTGGTCTTTGCGCTATCCTTGGCTGCGGCTTCGACCCTGGTGTTTCGGGCATTTTTACTGCATACGCTGCCAAGCATCACTTCGACGAGATCGAGGTTCTCGACATCGTAGACTGCAATGCCGGCAATCACCACAAGGCTTTCGCAACCAACTTCAACCCAGAAATCAACATCCGTGAGATTACCCAGAAAGGTCTGTGGTACAAGAATGGTGAATGGATTGAGACCGCCCCTCTGTCTATCCACAAGCCTCTCACCTATCCTAACATCGGTCCTCGCGAGAGCTATCTGATGCACCACGAGGAGCTGGAGAGCCTGGTAAAGAACTATCCTACCATCAAGGAGGCTCGCTTCTGGATGACATTCGGTCAGCAGTATCTCACCTATCTCGACTGTATAGAGAACCTCGGCATGAGCCGCATCGACGAGATAGAATACGAGGCTCCATTGGCCGACGGCTCCGGCAAGACTGCCAAGGTGAAGATCGTACCACTGCAATTCCTCAAGGCCGTATTGCCTAACCCTCAGGACCTCGGTGAGAACTACGACGGAGAGACCTCTATCGGTTGCCGCATCCGCGGAAAGAAGGACGGCAAGGAGCACACTTATTATGTTTACAACAACTGCAAGCATCAGGAAGCATACAACGAGACCGGCATGCAGGGCGTAAGCTATACCACGGGTGTGCCAGCCATGATCGGCGCCATGATGTTCCTCAAGGGCATCTGGAAGAAACCAGGCGTATGGAACGTTGAGGAGTTCGACCCAGATCCATTCATGGAGCAGCTCAACAAGCAGGGATTGCCTTGGCACGAGGTGTTCGACGGCGACTTGGAGATTGACTAATCATTATCAAAATACCCCCTTAGTGACGGCGAAGACAGAAAGGTACTATTCATACCAAGCCGTTTTTATCGTCACTAATTCATAAAACATTAGAAAGATATGGCAAAGAAAGACGAAATAAAGGAAGGAACCCTGAACCCCAACGAGGGTAAGCTGAAGGCCCTTCAGGCTGCCATGGCCAAGATAGAGAAAGACTTCGGTAAGGGATCTATCATGAAGCTTGGCGACGAGCACATTGAGAATATAGAGGTGATTCCTACTGGAAGTATCGCCCTCGATATGGCCTTGGGCGTAGGCGGCTACCCCAAGGGACGAATCATTGAAATCTATGGTCCGGAATCTTCTGGTAAGACCACACTTGCCATCCATGCCATCGCAGAGGCTCAGAAAGCTGGAGGTATTGCCGCATTCATCGATGCCGAGCATGCCTTCGACCGTTTCTATGCTGCCAAGTTGGGCGTAGATGTTGACAACCTGTGGATTTCGCAGCCCGACAATGGTGAGCAGGCGCTTCAGATAGCCGACCAGCTGATCAGTTCGGCTGCGGTAGACATCGTCGTCATCGACTCAGTGGCTGCCCTGACTCCTAAGAAGGAAATTGAGGGCGACATGGGTGACAATGTTGTAGGACTCCAGGCCCGACTGATGAGTCAGGCTCTGCGCAAGCTCACTTCTACCATCAGCAAGACCAATACCACCTGTATCTTCATCAACCAGTTGCGCGAGAAGATAGGTATCATGTTCGGAAATCCTGAGACCACAACGGGTGGCAACGCCCTGAAGTTCTACGCTTCTGTACGCCTCGACATCCGTAAGGCTACAGCCATCAAGGACGGCGATAATGTTATCGGAAACCTGGTGCGCGTAAAGGTGGTCAAGAACAAGGTGGCTCCTCCTTTCCGCAAGGCTGAGTTCGACATCATGTTTGGCGAAGGCATCAGCCACGCAGGCGAAGTTTTCAATCTGGGCGTGGAGCATGGCATCATCAAGAAGAGCGGAAGCTGGTACAGCTATAATGGCTCCAACCTGGGACAGGGTGCCGACCCAACCAAGCTGATACTGAAGGACAACCCTGAGCTTCTCGAAGAAATAGAAGCCAAGGTACGCGAGGCGCTTGCCAATGCAGAATAAGTAAGATGTTGTTTGCCCTCATGACAAAAATACTACGCATGATGGCAGCTCTATAAAGAAATAAGAAATCCCCGACAGTAGGAAGCAATATCCTAACTGTCGGGGATTTCTTATTTCATTCTTCTTATTTCATACATCTCTTATAGAAGACGATAGGTAAAACATTGCCTACCAGCATCTATGCGCAACACAGAGATACCTGATGCTGATCCTTGTAAGGTAAGGACGGCATGTTTTCCGTCGGCTGACGTGGTCTGCTGAAGCAGTCGACCAGCCACATCATATAGTCGCAACGACTTTAGTTCTGTCCCCGAAACGATGATTCTACCACCCTCTCGCTTGATGGTGAAAGAAGGTGCTATTATAGCTACAGTCCCTATGGACGTTGGAGTACCTTGTGAGAGTGTTAGGATATCCCCCTTACGATGCAGGTAATAGGTGGCGGACTGCGGATCAGCAAGTTCCACCTGCTGCCCGTCTATCTCACCCATCACCATCACACGATAGGTATGCCCATCTTCCCATGACAGGTCGCCCTTACGCAGCCAATAACTAAAGAGAGGCACAGACATAGTCGACGAGATAGACACCCAGTCATCAATGCCCTTAACCTGCGTCTTTTCGTGGGTCATCATGTCTTCGCAGAACATTGATACATTTCCTTCATAGTTACGACCTTCAGACGTACGCAGCAAGACTGCCATTTTGAAGAGAGATATTTTCGACACATCAACGCTGCCTGATTCTATTTTTTCATGCGAGTCATCAGCAAAAAAGACTTCTACCTGATCCATGAGAGGCTTTTCCTGTGCCTTGAGCACTTCGATATAGGCAGCATCCTTATCGTGAATAAGGTTGACGGGATAAACCACCGTTTCTTCCGCATCAGCCGACAAAGAAAGTTGCACTTCATAACGTCCTGGAGTCATGCTGCTTGGCAAAGAAAGAACGATAGGAATCTCTGCTTCGGTAAAGCCCTCTATCTCGGTCAACTCATCCACACGAGTATCGAGCACTACCGCCTTCCTATCGTCGAGCAACCGCACCCTCAGATAACAGTCGCGAGGCACACCATTCAGGTTTTTCAACGTAAAAAAAGGTCAATACCTTTCCACCCTGCTCTGCTTGACCTGAGAGCCTGGGCTGCGACATCAACTGAAAAACAACATCAGTAGAACATATTTCAGAGATGCGACCTCGTCCATCAGATAGTTCCACCTCTATGATGGGAGCCTTCTTCATCGCGAAGAATTCATCCCACGAACCATCCTCTCGTTGAGCTACACATACAGGGACCAACCGATAATAACCATTTTCCAAACCTGTAAGTTTCATTTTTACAGACTGAACTTGATTGACAAGATAATCGCTTCCCATAAACCCTGCATCGCTTCCACCATAGAGTCGTTGAGTAAAACCGCCTATAGCGTGATCGTCGGTATAAGCCACCTGTCGGCATGTACCCTCAGCATCATAAACAGCTATGCCCACATCACCCTTGAAAGGCTTACCCTTATTGACAAAAGAGTTCATCTCAATGGTCATCGACTGAGAAGCAAGGAAGCTTTTATCTTCTGCATCCTTTAGAAGAACAGCCCCGCCCTCATTAAACATCAACTGAGGAGATGACTCCAAAAGTCCACGCTCTATTGCGGGATATTTGCCATTATTGGGATGTGCCAAAATGGCCATAATAGCACGATTGAAGGCCAAGGGCTTGCCTTGGAACTCGCTTCCCGTCTGTGAGAGGCTAAGATTGGTGAGTGAATAGTAGGCATCGCCCTGTCCATCCCATCCAAAATTCATGTGGAAAAGACCATTCTCATCAAACCCATCAGTTACCCAAGCATGACCTGAAGCACTACCTGCAGGACGACCTTCCAGATAAACAGGACAACCATTAAGTAATTCCTGCCGCAAGATCTGCGCAAAACGAGTCGGACCTTCGACAGCCTTGGTGACATAAGCCGCAGTATAGTCGAAATTTTTCTGAAGAGCCTGATACGCAAAAATACCTTGTGTACCACTTGAAGCTGGGGTGTACTGCATGAAGGAAGCTACCCCCACATCGTTCATCAATAAGGCTACAGCATCCTCTTGCTCCTTTGTCGCAGATACAGGATAATTATAATCGGGCAGCATATTCGCCCAATCGTAGTGCGACTGACTAAAGTCTGCACTCTTCATTGTATTATAATAGGTGACGCGATATTCGTTTTTACCACTCCCCTGAGCAGGCCATTGATAGTAATACATCATCTGGGCCACCGCTGTTGCCACACACCCACTATAGGGATAACCCGTCTGGGCATTAAACGGATGCGACTGTCCCCACTTGCTTTTCAACAAGGGAGATACGGTCTTCGAGAACAACCCCGAACGGGCTTTTCTCTGCACCATCACCCGCCCTTCTTTCAGCACATCATACGTTTGACGATAAGCCTCCAGGAGTAGCTTTACACCAGGATTAGCCTGTAGTGTATCGAGGGTTCCCTCGGTGCTATAGGCCAACACATCGCCCATATCATCGTCACCAGCAACAACGACAAAACCTTTGCCCTGTGATCGTTATAAATATAATAAGGTGCCAAGGCTGCAGGGCGAAGTCCCTTTGCCCGTGCTTGAGCCTTCACTTCGCGAGACAGGGTGATGTACTTCTTGGCTATCTCTACAGCTTGTTTCGGATAGACATCTTTGCCATAAGCAGCTTGGCAGACGGCTACTAACATCCACACGACCAGCGAGCATATCACTGTCAGGGAGTAGCCATCAGCCAAGGAGTAGTGTTTATTCAACATATTTCTATTACGTATTCTTCGAATTATAGGAAAGCAATGGTCAGACCAGCCATCACGATGCTGACCATTGACATGAGTTTGATAAGAATGTTGAGCGACGGACCGGAAGTGTCCTTGAACGGGTCGCCTACGGTATCGCCCACAATAGTCGCCTTGTGGTTCTCGCTGCCCTTTCCTTCAAAGCTTCCCTCTTCTATCATCTTCTTGGCATTGTCCCATGCGCCTCCCGAATTGGACATGAACACAGCAAGGGTAAAGCCTGCTGCCAGACCGCCGGTGAGAAGTCCGAGAACTCCAGCCACACCCAACACAAGACCCACAACGATAGGAATAATGATGGCGAGCAAAGAAGGTATGATCATCTCGCGTTGTGCGCTACGGGTACTTATCTCCACACATCGACCATAGTCAGGCGTAGCTTTGCCTTCGAGTATTCCCTTGATTTCACGGAACTGCCGGCGAACCTCCTGAACCATCGATTCTGCAGCACGGCCTACTGCTCCCATGGTCAAGCCACAGAACAGGAATGCTGCCATGGCTCCGAGGAATGCTCCAACTAAAACCTTAGGGTTGATGAGGTTTACCTGGAAGAAGTTGATGAAATCTATTGTTGTTGCATTCGAAGGATCGAAGACAGTGCCAGCTGCGTCTACATACTGTTTTCCGTTCTCTACGGCACGTATCATGGCTATCTTGATCTCCTCGATGTAGGATGCAAGAAGGGCAAGAGCCGTCAGAGCAGCCGAACCGATGGCAAAGCCCTTGCCTGTGGCAGCTGTCGTATTGCCCAGGGCATCGAGCGCATCAGTACGCTCACGAACCTCCTTGCCCAATCCGCTCATCTCAGCATTTCCGCCAGCATTGTCGGCTATAGGTCCATAGGCATCTGTGGCAAGTGTAATGCCGAGAGTCGACAGCATGCCCACTGCCGCGATGCCGATACCATAAAGGCCGGTGCTGATAGATTTGGCCGACAGCGACATATCGAAGCCATTGGCACAAAGATAACTCAGCATGATGGCTACAGAGATGGTGACAACGGGAATCATGGTGGAAATCATTCCCGTGCCTATACCTTTTATAATAACTGTGGCAGGGCCTGTCTGCGATGCCTCGGCTATCTTCTGTGTAGGCTTATAACTCTGAGAGGTGTAATATTCTGTTGCCTGTCCGATGATGACTCCAGCCACAAGACCGCTGATGACCGAGAAAGAAAGGCCGAGCCAGTTCTCTATGCCCAACAGATAGAGAATGGCGAATGTGGCAACGGCTATAAGTGCCGCGCTGACATTGGTGCCAAGTCCCAACGAGTGGAGAAGCTCTTTCATGGAAGCGCCTTCCTTGGTACGAACCAAGAAGATGCCGATGAGAGACAGGAAGATGCCGATGGCTGCAATAACCATAGGTGCGATGACGGCACGCAGCTGCATATCGCCATTCATGGCAAAAGCCGTGGCTCCCAAGGCGGCTGTCGACAATATCGAACCGCAATAGCTCTCGTAGAGGTCGGCTCCCATTCCTGCCACATCGCCCACATTGTCACCCACATTGTCGGCTATGGTAGCTGGATTGCGAGGATCGTCTTCAGGAATATTCACCTCTACCTTGCCCACGAGGTCGGCTCCCACATCGGCAGCCTTGGTATAAATTCCTCCTCCCACACGGGCAAAGAGTGCCTGGGTGGAGGCACCCATGCCAAAGGTCAGCATGGTGGTGGTAATGGTGACAAGGGCTGTGGCCTCTCCTTCGTACACCGCATTAAGAACAATAAACCAGATGGCAATATCGAGCAAACCGAGTCCCACCACCACGAGTCCCATCACGGCACCGCTCCGAAAGGCTATCTTCAGACCTTTGTCCAGTCCGGTGCGTGCACCATGGGCTGTACGGGCAGAAGCATAAGTAGCGGTCTTCATGCCAAAGAATCCTGCCAAACCAGAGAAGAGTCCGCCGGTGAGGAAGGCAAAGGGCACCCATGGATTCTGCACCTTCAGCACATAAGCCATGAAGGCGAAAACAATGGCGAGAACGACGAAGACGGCCGTCACCACCTTGTACTGCTGCCTGAGATAAGCCATGGCACCCTTTCTTACATGCTCTGCGATTTCTTTCATTCTGTCTGTACCTTCATCCTCTTTCATCATGGTGCGGAAGAAGAACCATGCCATTCCCAATGCCACAACGCTGGCTATCGGAATGAGCCAAAATACTAATGGAATGCTGTTCATAATGCTATATTTATTGGTTAGTAATAATTCCATTTGCTCGTTGGTATATAACGATGGTGCAAATATAATAAATTTATTAATACGAAAGAGGAAAAACTGAATATTTATTTACAATACCCATTTATTCACCTATAAATCTAATCTCACTTTCCAATATCCCCCCCTTAAGGCTACCAATACGTTCCAAATATCCAGTTTTCTTAAGAAAGGCAATCTCACGTTTGGCGGTAGCATCGGAAAGATTAGTCTTTTCGCAAAGCCTTTCTCTACTCAGACTCTTGTCCTCGGAGAACATCTGTAGAATCAGCTTCTGCCTCTCTGTCAAGTTTATTGGGTCATTTATTGGGTCATTTATTGGGTCATTTAAAGAACCAAATGCGACATCGTTTTGAATATGTAGAGTCAATTTCACTTGCATAAGTTCAGTAACACAATGACTCAGGGGCTTACACCCATTAGGTAATGCTCATGCCGAGCATACACAAAAAAACTAACCACTCATTACCAAGCAGTTAGAATTTTATCATGTGCGCCTGATAGGCACATTTTTATTTAAACTCAGTAAAACGTGAGTAACTTATAAGTGCCTGATAATCAGTATTACTTCTTCTTAAATGCTTTCGTAAAGTTTCTTAAAAACACGTCAGATTTCAAAGATGTTGCCAAAATGTTACCAAAAATATCGTATCTTTGTGCCATCAAAAACAGATAGTTATGGCAAGTATAGAATTAAGTTTACTAAAGTTTCCCACCCCAAATTAATGGGGTGGAAAACTTTAGTCATTAATCTCATGAGAGGAAGAACGAAAGAATGTACAGAAAACTTCTCTATACAGGATATTGTTGAGAAAGAAGAGGTAAGAGCGGATGTTTCAGACGAACTTTCCACTTTAAAAGAGCTGGTTGCTGTTTTGAAACAGTACAATACCGATTTGAAAAAACGAAAATAATGTCATTAAAGCTCGTCTTAGCTATAAAGATGCCGTAAAGTGGGCGAGTGAGCAACAACGTAAGGTGGAGGAAGTGCTAAACAATGTAGTTGTTAAGTTCAACGAACTTAATAGTCATCTTAGCACGGTTGTTAGGGAAACTCCAAAGTATATGACCGTTAATGTTGCCGTTTCAGAAACAGACAAGTCAGCAATACAAGCGCAATTCGATGCCAATGTTCGTAATATGAACAAACAGCATCAAAAGAACATGGCTGAGATACGACAAGCCTTCGATACTCAAATAACAAAAGAATATGAACATTCAAAAGCGCATTATAAGAGAATCCATGATATGCTTAGGCAAAATGATGGGTTCTATGTCTCTGGGCTTTGTTTTTGGATGTGTGCCGCTTTCTTTTGGATTGGTGTTTGCGTTGTGTGGCTATAGGCGATGGAGCTTGTGTATATAAAGCTATAGTCTAAGAGTAATCGGCATGAATGCAATGGCTGTTATCGCTGCATTCATGCCGATTTAGGGATATAGCAATATGTGTTCACGTTATTGTTTTTTATACTTCTTGTATTCCGATTTGGTCATGATGCCTTCTCTTGCTTTTTCCATACTTTCAGCATCTTTGTAAAAAATCCATTGGATAACAGGGCTACCGCCATAGGACGAAGAATAAGCTTGTTGAAAAGTCCAACCCTTTTCGACCATGTAGTTGGCAGCATCAACCATACTATAGAACTCGATTTCTTCACCATTCTCATCAACAAATTTAAGTTTACTACTGAGGTCTCCCCATATGTTATAGGAAGCTTTTGTGCCAAAGTCGAAAATAATCTTCAATCCAGAGGATAAACTCTTTTCAATTCCTTTTACTTCGCAATAGTATCTGCGTTGTGCATAAATGTGACCAACGCAAAACAAAAGGCATATAGCCAATATCCATTTTATAAAATTACTCTTCATGTTATTTGAATTTTATGTTATTGTTTCGTCCTCTTACTACATGGTTTTGCACTGTTCCTTGTTGACAACTCTATCCCTGAATAACTTCATGTTGGTGAAATTACGAGATATGTTCTGTACAAGTTCCAAATAGTTGTCTCTTCCATCATCCCATTTATGATAAAAGGGTTTGATGGAAACACAATTTTCATGCTCAAATATGGTATTGAGTAAAGTCCTATCTGAATTACCACAAGAATGGCCCATTATAAAAACTTGAAAAGGAGCAGACATCAGAAACTCTAACAAATCGTGATAGTGTCTAGTTTCAAGATATTTGACAGATTTGACATTCCTAAGAAACTCATTGTTATTTTTGTCAAGTATATCTTGATAGCTTTTGTCAAGTTCGTCACCATATCCGAAAATTATATTTTCAGGATGCTCTAAGTCTCCGTGAATATAATTATGTATGATATTAGGGGCGATATATTTTCTTGCAGTATCAGTATAGTTGAAACTCAACAACATAATATGGATTGGATGCAGTTTCTGCCGCTTATATGAGTTGTTTGGTAACTCTTTAAGTTCGTAATTTTCCAGCCCTATACTTCTCAATGCTCTTTTCTTTCCTTCTGTAGAAAAATCGGCAGGATTGAAATTTTCAACAATTTCACCATTAAGGTCATTTTTTAATTCACTTGTTCCTATTGTGTTAAGATATTCTACAAGTTTACCTTGAAGGAAGGCTAATTGTTTGTTCAATTCAATAATATTATAATCGCATCGAGGGCTGTCTATATTATTTTTCAATGTCTGATAATAGTCATTCTCTATATCCACCCAACCCTTCGTTTCTATTGATTGTAGAATGGTTTCAAAAAAAGGACAGCATTCTATAGTAAACAACTTAGGATTATCCTTGATATGCTGGATTATTTCACGTCCAGTATATCTTTCCTTATTTAATATATCTTTGAAGAAAAATGAATTTTGATATGCGAAAACATTCCAACAGCTAATGCTTTCATTGGTTTTGATTTGCAATTTGCAAAGAATGTCTTCCGATACCTTGGTCGTATTGCCAACGAAAGCATTGACACGTTGATTCCAATACCAGTTGATGAAATCCATATAACTGGTTTTAAGACCATGTGCCATGTCAAATCCATTTCCTATGATAACAAGTCTGTTCATATACTTATATTTAATCTTCTTTGGCGTTTCTAAATCATTGTATCTTGCTTGTATTGTATATAAAGTTTATGTATTTGTCCTATGGTTATAATTAGGACAAATATTGACAAAACTCCAATTAAACATAATGCACTACGTTTGTATTCTTGTGGCAAGAATCTAAAAGAGAGCCAACTTAATGTGCAGTTAAACAGAGATATACATAAGATGGCAAACACCCATTTGTTTATAGACACCATTTTTTTGATGACTTTTACCGTAATTTGGTGTCGTCTTCTCATTAGTGGATCTGAATGTCCCAATTTTGCCTGTTCTGCATAAACTTCAAGTTCGGAACGTTTTCCTAAAATCACAGAATAAAGCAGTGTGATTATTGAAATTAAGATTCCACAAAATGTCATATATACAGTCCAGGCATCATTGAGCAGCGTTGAATAGAATTCGTTCGTTTCCATATTACTCATATCCACTTATGTAGTTTGAAATTATTGCTTCCATCTTCTCTTTCATGAAGTCGATGTTATGCACTTTCTCTTCGAGTTCTTGTTGGGTGATGGCTGATTGGGCATTGAAGATTTTCTCTGCTGTCTCTTTCTGTTCTTCACCAGCTTCGGATATTAACTGCTTGGCAATTTTGTACTCACGTTTTCCGTGATGTATTAATGTCTCTTTTTTCTGATAGTTGCCATCCTCAGAAGTATCCGTTATCAACTGTTTCATTGTTTCGAATGGCATGTCCTTGAAATTACGGAATTCTTCTTTTTTAAGCTTGGTACTATCAAGATAGCTGGCATACATGACATCGATGTTATTCTCAGCCTCAGTGAGACTAAAGTATCTGATGCTTAATTCTGGTATATTCCCAATGGATTTGAGCTCTTTAAGGATCATTTCCATTTTGATATTTTGTACAGGAACATTCAGGATTTTGTTTGCCACAATCTTTGCAAGGCGACTTACCTCGCCTGTATCTTTAGTTGGGTCTTCATATGCCAACATCAAGAAGTAACAGGTATAATTTCCTTCTTGCAGTCCAATGATACGAGGATAGAACAACACAAAGTTGGAGTCACTTCCGATTTTGTTGTCTTTAGAAAAGGCAATTTTTTCTGAAGCTTCAAAATATCCATCATACAGATTTGTATTGAAGGCATTTATCTGTAAAAGTAAGGACGGAACATCCCCAATAACAATGTCTATCGGTGTAATTTTATTGATGACCATCTTCTTAGTCTTGTTTCGATTATCCGTTGAAATTGGAGAAGAGAAAGATTTCAATCTTTCCTTCAGTAGAGAAATCATATCTTGGTAGGTTACCCTACCAAACAAGCCTTCTTCTTGTTCCATCATAGATGTCGTATATACTGGCATCTTGATGTTGTATGTTTTGGGAGCCTTTTGCGTCTCCTGTTTGTGTCTTCTTTTTTTAGCCATTCTGAAGATAATTATTACATTTCACCTTTTAAATATTCCGACAAGTCATAATCTGTTTCTTGTAACTTTACGGCACTTCCTATAACAAAGTTTATACAAATATTACACAAGTCTTCTGAAATATTTACTCTTTTGGATAGAGACTCTTCACTTTCTATGCTATCTCCTTCTCCTATGAATCTGATAATATGAGGAGTGACGGCTTTGAATAAAGCATACTTTTTGAAATCAATGCCTAATGCTGTGATTTTTGCCACATCCCTCAATTCATTCGTAGTTTCGAAAATTTCCTTGAACCATGCCATATTGATATTGGCAATTTTCAAAGAGGCATTCTTAACAAAGTTTTTGTATTTATCACCTTGTTTCTTGCCGATTTCCAAAATGCTGTGATACCAATGCATTTTAGTTTCTTCATAATCTTCCAATAAATTACTAAAAGCAATACGTGATTGTACCAATGAATCATACAATTTGCCATCGGCCATATTCTGAACTGCAATGGATAGAGGACTTCTTACTGATTCATATGAAACCACGTCTACTAATGAGATGGCTTCGAAATCTATGCCAAATTGAATCTTGACATTCTCTTGCAAGAATGTTCCTACGTTGATACGGCATTCCACCACATCGTCATGCGAAGGAAACGAACCATGGTGCTTCAAGCTGACCCTTCTTTGCTTCATGGTGTTCATTGCGTCACGCATTGTCAAAGTGCCAATCTCTGTCCAATATTGCATAAAAGTCCATTTGGTGTATTCTTTTTTACCCAAATTCTCAGCAACAAGGAGAAGAAACATTTCTATACAGTCATGAAACTGCATAAGTGCAAAGCCTGCAATGACTTCGGGCAATTTGGATTGCTCGACTCCTTGTTGATAGAGGTACTTTATATAAGTGAGCCTCTTGGTGATGATTGTCTTATCTAATGACATATATTCTGCTTTTATGAAATTAAACGTATCTTGCCAGTAAGTAACTGTTGCATCATGCCTTGCTTAATAGCCTCATATTTAGCTTTCTTGGCTTCGAGGGCTGTGATTTCATCGTCCATCTTTGTTAGGATGGTGGCAATGGCTTGCTGCTCGGCAATATTTGAAGAAATATATACCAACATGCCACTCAAAAAAGTTCTATCTAAACGTGGAATTGTTCCTGTTCTTACATTATGCAAAATATTACTTTGGTTAAGAAGCAAGACATAGTATAGGTATTCCTTGTTAATATCATGGCATGCAAAGAAAGCACAATCATCAGCAGCCCAATATTTTTCACGACATATTCCTATTTGACCAGCTGACCCTCCGATGATAACAAATGGAGTATTAGCTTCAACATTATAGTGATTAGAATATCCAAGGGGAAAATTCGTGTTCTGATACACAGGATATAAGCCGTTTGTTGTTAAATTTCTTACTACTCTTACACCTTTTTTTACAGAGCAAACTTCCCCCCAACTTCTTCTCCCTCCACGGCTCAGTAAAACCTTTGAGGCGAGTCTTCCCTGTAAGAAGTTGTTGCATTGCACCTTGTTTGATGTTCTTCTTTTTCTCTATCAGTTTGCCGAGAGAAGAAATCAAGTTGTCAATGCTTGTGAGAGCAGAGGCTATACGGTGCTGCTCTATAACTTGTTTGGGGTAAGTTATAGGTAAATTCTTAACGATAGTGGCAGTGAAACTTTGTTGCTTAGTTCCTTGACTATATTTGAAAGCCAGATAATCTCCATACATTCTATAATACCAATATAGATATTTTATATCCATCTTGTTGGTTCCGTTTATAGCAAGACAAGACTGGTTGGTTGTAGAAGGGACTCCCACGAATGCACATTTACCACGTGTGCCTGTTGCTTCCAACCCTGTAATAGCCATCAAGAATGTTCCAGGAGCATGTAGACATAGATTAGTATTTCTTAAGGCCTCTTCTGAAATATGTTCTATCGTGTCATAAATAACATTATAATTCAGCTCGCCACTTGAAATCCAATTAATCTTGCCGTTATAATAATCAGGGATTCCTCGATAAGGTGTTGCACCAGCAGAGAATGTGCAGAGTACATCACCAAAATATCCAATTTCCCAATCCTCCGGAATTCTCCCAATCTCTGTATCTTTGAGTAAGCGGCTCCGCATTTATACCTTGCCCTTTATCGTAAAAGTTCTTACCTTTGCACCATAATTTTAAAAGCAACGAAATTATGAGAGCAACAGAACGTTATGAGAGGGCATGGAATGCCTTCCAGATTCATTTGAATCATAATCCAAAAGCCAGTTTGATTCCTTTTTTAAAGGAACGGCATGTAAACCATCGCTCGATGCATAGATGGATGTCAGAGAAAGGTTATTCTGTTAGGTTAGCCAAACAGCAGATTCGTCTGCTTCAGGCCGAAGCCCGTAAGGAATGTTCCGAGGCAATAGCCAAGGACACTGGGATGATGTTCCTTCCCATGGAAATGCCATCCGAACCCGTCTGTCCAGAGAACTATCTTTTTTTTGGCATAACCCTAACCTTCCCAAATGGAACGATAGTCACCATCAAGAAAGGTAGCGCCAAATCTGTCATGCATCTGATGAAACTTTATGAAAAGGAGGATATGCTATGTTTGGACTAAACGAAAATACCCAGTATTACGTCTGCCAGCGATATGTCCGAATGAACATGGGCATAAATGGCCTGTACCAGATTGTGAGGACGGAGATGGAACTTCCGCCACTCGGTGGTGCCGTCTTCATCTTCTTCTCAAAGAACCGCCAGCAGGTAAAAATGCTCAAATGGGATGGCGACGGTTTCCTGCTGTATCAGAAGCGACTGGAGCGAGGAACCTTTGAATTACCATTCTTTGATCCCCAAAGCAAACAATGCAAAATGCTTTACAAGATGTTATCTGCCATCATGAGCGGAATTTGCCTGAAAAGTATGAGATATAGAAAACGGCTTAATCTGTAGGTGTGTAAGGTTGCGTTTAATAGGTTGTATATCAGTAAGATAGCAAAAAATAAATATCTAAAAAGCCTTGCATGTCTCGATATTTTTTCGTACCTTTGCACTATGAAAAAGGACGAAATTATAGTACTTTTAAAGGAACAGCTTCAGCTTGCAAACGAACAGCTTCAGCAAGCTAATGCTACGGTGAGTTCGTTGACTACACAGGTCAACGAACTCATTGAACGTATAAAGTCATTAGAAGAACTACTCGTCCAGAAAGGAATCGCCATTGACAAAGCGAATCGTCAGAACAAGGCACTCGGCAAGCTCGTTTCAGGCAAGAAGTCCGAACGTCAGGAGAAGAATCTGCAAGATTCAATGACTCAGGAAGAATTTGACAGGAAGAAAAAAGAGCAGGCAGAAAAGAGAAAGGAGCGCAAAAACAATGGGGCCAAGCGTGACATGCATTATGAGATGGAGGAGAAACATGTTACGGTTAATCCAGACATGGATGCGGAACTTCTGAAGACGCTGCGCATCTATGGCACCCGCACCTGTGTGCGTTACAGCATGGAACCCATCAAGTTCATCAAGACCGTATATCACATCAACACTTATACGGATGGAAATGTCCTGTATCCGGGGAAGACCCCACCAGCGTTGCTGCTGAACTCATCCTATACATCTTCCTTTGCAGCAGGTCTCCTGCAGTTGCGGTATATCTATTCCATGCCTGTGGAGCGAATCGTCAAATACTTTGCCGACAGTGGGTTCACGTTGAGGAAAGCCACGGCAAACAAGCTGATTGCCAGAAGCGCAGACGTACTGGAGAATATCTATAGAGCCATCTGCCAAACGGTGTTACAGCAGGATTATGTTACGGCAGATGAAACTTATCATAAAGTACTGCTGACGAGGGTAAAGCCTACAGACAACGGCTCGAAGAAAGGCTACCTGTGGGCGGTAAGCGCACCTAAACTGGGACTTGTGTTCTTCGTATATGAGGATGGTTCACGTTCAGAGCAGGTCATACTTGATGTGTTCTCGGATTATAAAGGTACAGTACAGAGTGATGCGTATGCTCCTTACCGAAAACTGGAGTCGGATGCCTATCCGGACATTATGAGAATCGCCTGTCTGCAGCATGTCAAGAGAAACTTCATCGACTGTGGCAAGGACGACAGGGATGCACAGGAAGCAGCAGTCATCATCAACAGATTTTATCAAAAAGACAAAAAGCATAAGGTTGGCGTCAATGGATGGACCGTAGAGAAACATCTGGCTTATCGGCAATCATACGCACCGGACATTTTGCAGGATTTATTAGAGAAACTGGAGGAATTATCTTCCAGGAAGGATCTGCTGCCCAAATCGCCCTTGGCGCAGGCCGTCGGTTATGCCCTTAACGAGTATAATGCCATTTGTGACATTTTTAAAAGAGGTGATACTGCTCTCGACAACAATTATATTGAGAGAATCCAGAGGTACATATCGCTGTCAAGGAGAAACTCGTTATTCTTTGGTTCGCACGAAGGTGCAAGACGGGGAGCTATCCTATATTCTATCGCTATCTCATGCAAGCAGAATGGAGTCAATCTGTTTGAATACATTAGCGACGTCATAGAAAAGACCGTAGAATGGCAACCTAATACCCCATTGGAAAAATATAGAGACTTGCTTCCTGACAGATGGAAAAAGCAGTAACAGCATTAGTTTAATCAGCTGTTACTGCTTTTTTTTGAATTATGCAAGGTATAAACGCGGAGACGCTTACATCTTTGAATTTCGTTTCTTTCATACCTTTCAATCTTTTTTTTGTGGCTTTTCAAGCACCACCCACACACCTGCATTAACCTTGCCTTCATGCCGAATGATGCCAGCTTTCTGCATTGCCGCCAAATCGCGTTCTACTGTACGCTGTGTCACCGACAAAGTTTCCGACATTTCTTTTCCTGTGATTAACGGATTTTTCTTGATAGAAGACAAGATAAACCGTTGACGTTCAGTAAGGTTCATTTCCGACATGTTTCCGACATTTGTTTCCGACATGTTTCCGACATTGTTAGTGTCATTAGTGCCATTTACACCGACATTGCGGTAAATGGTAATCAGCGTTCCGCTGACATGATTCTCGATTTTAGGCTCAGGAAGTCCCATCTTTTTCAAGCCTTGACGTATCTTGTTGATGCCACGTCCCCATGTCTCGATAAAGCCCGCCTTGTAGAAGGCATTGGCTATGTTGCGGTTGCGAGGTTGTGAAGCATGTTCTGCGAACAACTTTTCTTGGTCAATGCCTTCGGGCAGTTTGCCATCGTTCCAAAGCATAATGCAGTCATCGTACACTTTCATTTGTGTATGCACACCCATATAGTCACGGTGTACGATGGCATTGCAAATAGCCTCACGCAACACATCCTCGGGTATTTCCAATTGCTCTATACGTGTTATCCCTTCGTAGTGAATAGGAGACAAAAGGTACTTGGAACGCAACAATTCAATGATGCGGTTTACCATTTGCAGGATATTTCCTTCTACAACATCCTGTGTGATCAAGTCGCTCTCGTCATTGTGGAAACGACCGATACGGAAATCGCAAGACACAAAGAATCTCTTCGGGTTCTTGCCAAAGAGCAACAAGGCGGCTTGCTTGAGCTGTCCTTCCTCAGTTATCAAGTTCAGGCTTCGCAGCACAGCTTCAGTAGATGAAGTATAGGCGTCACCCGAAATTCGTCCCACTTCAATGCCTTTACGCAAGAAGTAGTCGATAGCTTGACGGTCTATGTCGTTTAGCGTGGCTCCGGCGACTGGCATATCATCCCATGACCACCCCATCTTTTTCAAGATAAAGTTCTGCAATGACAGTCCCTTTAGTTCTTGCTTGGTAGAACCACTACGATAGTGGTAAACACCACGGTAAGCCACAGGCATACTGCTTGATGTCACCACAATCTCGATGTATTCTTTTTCTCCTTCTGTAAGTAGGTTTACATCTTCCACGATGCCAAGGTAGTTGACAATTTTGTTAGGAATGTCTTCCATCAGCTTCTTGGCATCAGGCAGACCTATCACTTGTTTTTCATCGTTCACACCGATAAAAATGCGACCGCCTTGTGCATTGGCGAAACCGCATATCCATTTCAGATATTCGTCTCGCCAAGATTCTTTATATTCTATATTTTGACTTTCACTAAGCATGTTGTTTCTTCGTTAAAGTGTAAAACCCATTTCGGCAAGGTAGCCGTTTACCTCATTTTCGTTCTCACTCACCTCTTTTGTCAATTCAGGTAGTGTATTCTCGTACCGCTCCACAAGCGAAGCAACTTCTGTACCAATTCGATGGATGACAGACTGCATCAATGCCATGCAACCACCAATGACCGTGGCGAGCCACTTGCGTTCAACAACAAGTGTTCTAATTTCATCCTCAGTGAGAGCGGCGTATTTCTCTACCACCTTATTCGTCAGTGTTGTCGTCAGTTCCTTGGTTTGAGCTTTCAGAGAAGTCAATTCGTCATTTTTGTCAAGATACTCCTTAAACACAACAAGCGTGTCGGAAAGAAGGGGATGGAAGTTCTCAATTTCACCAATTCTTCTCTTGATGTCCGTTTTGTTGAATTTTTCCCATCCAGCAAAAACGTCTTGATGCTCCGTAATGAAAGCGTTTCTTGCAAGTTTTGCATTTTTGTTGTTGCTTGGCATATCTGCCAAAGTCAACAAAATTTCCTTTTCCCCTTTTATCGGTTTCTTACAAGTTGCAGATTTGTATGCTGCTCTTATTTCATTAACCTTGTCATAGCCATTGAAATCATCCTCGTGCTCCTCTGTTATTTCTTGCATCAAAGACTCGATTTCTTCTTGTTTTACCTTTAGAGTATCAATATGATGCTTCTCGTCTGAAAAATATTCATCGAGTACGATGTTTACAGGAAGAAGGTCGCATACTATCTCGTCATACATACAAGGTATCTCTTTTGTCTTAGACTTATTGCTTTCAGTATCGCTGCCATTATCCTTCTTGTTTTTCTTTTCCTTGACTTCCTTTACCTTGATGGCTTTCACTTCTGGATAAGTCCACCCGTCGTTGGAAATCATATAACAGTCATCTTGCATGGTATCTGCCCAGTAGTTTAGCAGGACATCATAGGTATCATAAGCATCTACGAGTCCACTATGCTCCATAGTTTTCGCTAATAGACTTTCAGACCAGTCGGCAATCAATTCTTTTGGATGGACACCTTGATTGATAGCCATCATCTTTGGTTCGACATCTTCTTTCCATCCATTTAATACCTTGGCAAAAGCCTCCCCTTGTGCTTTATAGGATGAATCGTTGTCTATGACATCGTTGACTTCTTCTTTTTTAGGCTTTAAGGAATAGTACCCATTGTTGACATCACAGAAAAGTTTATCCTTCAAAGTTGGGCAAGCCTTCCAAAAGATTTCCATGTTTTCAACATCGGTTGCTGGAAGCCCACCATGCAGATGAGCTTCTATGTCGTGCTGAATCTCAGTGTCTATAGGTTGGATGTAACGAGAAATATTCAAATTGTAGTCATTCTTCTCAATCTCACTCCATTCTACCAATCGGCAATAATGTGGTATGGTTTGCTGAGCATCCCAAGCATCCACGATACGTTTGATGTCCTGTTCACGAAGGCGGTTCTTCGCACCATCTTTCGTAAAGCCGTCTTTGGCATCAATGACAAAGATGCCCTTACGGCAATCCTTGTTTTTCTTGTCGATGATGATGATGGAAGCAGGAATACCTGTACCAAAGAAAATATTTGGAGGTAAACCGATTATACCCTTGATGTAATGTTTTTCGATTATATCTTTACGGATATCATATTCGGCATTTCCACGAAATAGTACACCATGAGGCAAGATGCAAGCGCCACGTCCAACATCAGCTTTCATGGAACTGATGAGGTGCAGTAAAAAAGCATAGTCTCCACATTTTGCTGGTGGTAACAGGTTGGCTGTCCAACGATTATATTGGTCAGGAAGCATGTCTGAGGCAAGCCAGTTCTTCTGTGAAAAAGGAGGGTTTGACACACAAACATCAAAGGTGCTCAACATACCATATTGAGTGAACTGAGGATTGCCCAAAGTATCTCCCACCTTTATCTCTGCATTGCTTACTCCATGGAGAAGCATATTGAGTTTTGCCAATGCAGCCGTGCTACTGTCTTCTTGTCCACAGATATAGACACACGAGGATTGCTTGCTTCTGCCAAAGCACGAAGCAAGAGAGAGCCAGAACCACATGTAGGGTCGTAAATGGTTTGCTCGGCACGGTCAAGTTCGTTGATTCGTAGCACCTTCGCCATGACACGACTCACCTCAGCAGGAGTATAGAACTGTCCCTTACTCTTACCACTTTCTGCAGCAAAATTCTTCATTAAGTACTCGTAAGCATCGCCCAACAAATCGTCGTCAGCTGCACGGTTACGTGAGAAATCAAGTGCGTCGTTCTCAAAAACAGCAATCAATCGAGATAAGGTATCAACCATAGTCTTACCACTGCCCAACTTGTTTGGATCATTGAAGTTAGGAAGGGCAAGGTCGCCTATCTGTCGGGCGTTCATTTCCTTGATAGCCTCCAGCTTTTGGTTGATAAGCTCTCCAATTTTGGCGTTTTGTTTGAGAGCAACAAAATCTTTGAAATAGCACCCTTCAGGAACTTTCAGGCGGAAGCCAGGTTGTCCAGCTTTGTCTGATAGATATTTGATGAAGAGAACGATGAGAACGTAGTCTTTATATTGACTGGCATCCATAGAGCCACGCAAAGCATTGCATGACTCCCAAAGTGCACTGTATAATTGTGATTTTTTTATAGCCATATTATTTGTATATTAATTATGAGTTCTGTGAAGCAAGGCGGTAAATTTCATAAATGTCTTGCTCTGTCATTGCTGGGAATAAAGCCTGTAAGTCATCACGTAAGTCCCAACTTGCGTTGCTGTCAGGGTCTTGCCAATTACGCCCAGCATTCTTGTATATGAATTCATCTATTGTCTTGATGATGCGGATAGTCTCATCTTTGTCTTCTGGAGCATGCCATGTGGCACGATTGTTCCATAGGGCTTTACTACGCTTGTTTGCCAAGTCGGATGGTGCATCGTTGCCATGTTTGATAGCCTTAATATGTTCTATTAGAGCTTCTATCTTTTCTTTTGCCGTGGCATTGCGAGCCTTTAGCTCTTCAAGGAGTGCCTGCAATTTGTCACTGAAAAGTTTATATTCCTCCACATCACCGCTGTTCCAGTCTGTGTTTACTCGGCGAGCCTTACCTTCGATAGCCTCTGCTGCTCCATTGGCATTACCTCCTGCTTCGTGGATGGCTTTTTCGGTTGCTTCTTCAGTGTTTGTAGAGTCATTGATGAGGTCAAGAAATGAGAAATCTGCCGATGAAGGAATGAATGTTTCTGCATCCTCCGCGCTAATGTGTTGGTCAAGAAGTTGACGCATATCGGGGTCAAGCGTCTTTGGGTCAAAGTCATCACCTGATTTTTGCTTGACTTTTCGCTGAACCGTTCCCGCTTCTCGTGAAAGTGAGGCGAAATGATTTATTTGTTCTGCCGTGAAATCTGTTTTTGAGAAATAGTCCGACATGTTGTTATATGCCGTGACCATACTTCCTGTAATACTATACATGATGTTACGGCGAGCTTGCGCAGGTTCTTCGCCATCATATTCCTTGATATAATATTCAGACAAAGCCTCCAAGTCGTTCAAACTTTTACTCTCCCAAATAGTTTTTAATCCCTCGTATGCTTCTGTGGCTGCAAGAAGTTTTTCCTTGCATTTATTCACTGCACTATCCAGAAGTCCATCTATGTCCACATCATCGAGTCCTTCAAAACCTGAACCATCATTGAACTTGGTGACAACATTTTCTATGCTGTTGAAAAGATTCTTGAAATCAACAATGCGTCCAAATTCTTTGTGAGTCTTGACTATAATGTCGCCCTTGTCATCTTTGATGTCCTCGCCAAGTCGGTTGACACGACACACTGCTTGGAACAGCGTATGGTCTTTTATCTCATTATCTATATAGAGAATAGTGGCGCAAGGGGCATCAAAGCCAGTAAGCAACTTGTTGACTACAATTAAAAGTTTCATCTGGGCAGGACGCTTCACGAAATGCTCTTTTGCCCACTTTTCATACGCATCAGCATTCTTTACTCCAGCTTCTTCAAACGATTTCTTCGCCCAGTCGTACTTGAACTTTGCTTCTGTAGTCTTGTTATTATCGGCAGAGTTGTTGGCTATATCACTGTCCGTAGGGTCGTAACTTGTTACAACTGCACATCTACCTTTCAAATCGCTACTTGAGAAAAACTTATAATAACGATAGGCTTGGAAAATTGAGCCTGCTATGAGCATGGCGTTACACCAATCGTGTTTCAGTAAGCCATAATTCAAGTCATCGAGAATGCTGTAACCAATACGTTCTATGCGTTCTTTTGTGGAATAGATACGCTCCATTGTTGCCCAACGTTCTTCCACCATTTGCTTTTGCTCTGGGGTAAGTTCACGCCCTGCTGTAAGTGCAGCAAGCTTTTGGTCAACCTTCTCTTTGCTCGTAAGTTGCTGTTCCACATTGCGGTATTCATATTGTAGGTCAAGGATAACCTTGTCCTCAACTGCTTGTTTGTGAAGGTATTTGTGGATATATGGTCCGAATGTGCGTTCTGACATGCTCTTAATGGCATTGTATGGGTCTCCTTTGTCTTTCTTCAGTAAAGGTGTGCCGGTAAAACCTATAAGCATGATTTCCTTTCCCATGATAGCACGCATTGCTTCATGGAGGCGACCGCTCTGGGTTCGATGACATTCATCAACAAAAACGAAGATATTATCACCTTTTACACTGAAATGATTTCCATATTTTTGTGCAATAATAGTTTGTAACTCGTTCAGGTACTCATCAAGGTTTACTTTAGTCCCAGACTCATCCTTTTCGGCTTCATCATTGTGGTTATGCACTCCAAACTTATGAATCAACGAACAGATTAGCCATTCGTCTCCCTTGTTTAATGTATCAAGAAGGTCGCTGCACGATTCTGCATGATGAAGTTTGTTGCCTCCCTTTACAAAAGTACCAGCAAGCTGTAAGTCAAGTTCCTTTCGGTCGGTGATTACAACGACACGAGGATTGGAAAAGTTCTTCTGGATATAAGAAGCCAAAGCTACCATAGTAAGACTCTTTCCTGAGCCTTGCGAGTGCCAAATAACTCCACTTTCTTTTTGAGGCATTCTTTTAGCAGCTGCTTTAATGGCATATATCTGATGAGGGCGTAATACTTTCTTAATACCACCATCATTCAGTACACCATAATGAAAGAAGAACATAAAGTTCTCCTTGTCGAAAAACAGACGGTATGCTTCTTTCTCTGTAATAGTGTCACCAACTTTATTTGTATCTCTTTTCCATTTACACCAAAAGGGAAGAGGAGTACCTATTGTTCCATAACGAAACTCCACATCATCATTTGAGGCAATGGTGAACTGTGTTGTGGTAAAAAATGATGGTATAAAATCACGTTCGTTGCTAAGATGTTGTTTAATGCCTTCCTCGTAGTTGACCAAACTTCGTTTCAGTTCAATGACTGCAAGTGCTATTCCGTTTACATAAACCACAATGTCGGGACGCTTGTTTTTGCCAAGGAGAGGGTCTATATAACTAACCTCTTCTGCAATCGCAAAATGATTGTTTTGTGGATGGTCGAAATCGAAAAACATTACATCTTCATGATTCTCTTCTGGTGATGGTTGTGACTTAATACCCATTATCAGTGTATCGTACAAATCTGTATTGCACTGTATGAGACTACTCATCTTGGAATCACCAAGACGAGCCTTATCCTTCAATTTTACCAAAACATCCTCTATCTGCATTTCTGTACGACCTTGTTCTTTCAGAAAAGAGCGTACTTCGTCATCCAATATCGGTGAGTTGGCTACACCCATATTGTTTACATTAGCACCTTTGGCATACTGCCAGTTGCCAAGATAAGTATATCCAAGTTCTTCTTGGAAACGCTTGACGAGAGCATTTTGATACTCTCGTTCTTTCTGTTCTTGATAGTTTGCCATATTTCTTATAGAGGAAATTCGTTTAATTGTTCTTTTATTTTTTGCCATCCTGGAAGGTATGTTCCAAGAATGTGCCGAAACTTGTCTGTATGGTTCTGCTCAATGAGGTGAGTGAGTTCATGAGCTACCACATATTCAATACAGTTTAATGGCTTCTTTGCCAACTGGAGGTTGAACATGATTTTGCCACTTTCTTTGTGGCACTTGCCCCAACTGGATTGCATTTGTTGAATTGTCCAATTTGCTGCTTTCACCCCAAGAATTTGTTCCCATTTATCAACAAGCCGTTCCATTATTGGTGTTAATTGTTCTTTGTACCAAGTCCATAACACATTGGCTATATTTTCTTTGGAAGTAGATTCTGACACATATATAATAATGTAGTCCCCTTGTATCTCTACATGATGAGTACAAGTTTTGTCCCTAATAACTTTCAGTCGATAAAGTTCACCTTTGAAGAAATGTGCTTCTCCAGAAATATATTCCCTTTCGTCTTGTATGGTATAGGACATCGTTTCCTTTCGTTTTAAGGTTATCCATACCCATTTTTTAAGGATGAACAGCTTTATTTGTTCATCTGTATATTCGTTTGGAGCAGACACATGAACCTTCCCATTTGGCGGATAAACTGCCAAATGTAAGTTCTTGATGGGCTTGTGCTCAATTTCTATTTCGATACCATTGACTAACATTACTTATTTGTTGTTCTCTTGCGATAATAGATAAGATTTGTATTCACGCACAATTAACTCTCTCAAATCCACTTCAAGCAAGTCTGCAATTTTTAATAGACTGCTCAAATCTGGTTGTGACGAGTTTGTACACCACTTCGATACGGTGGAAGGTGTAACTCCCATCTGTTCTGAAAGCCATTTATTTGTACGTTTCTTTTCTACCAATACAAGCTTTATTCTGTTTATATCTTCCATATTGCCCAAAAAATATAGTGCAAAGATAGTGAATTAAATTCAATTTTTCAAACTATAACGTAACTTTTTACTCATATTTATCCAACGGGTTATTAATATATCCAACCATAGATTTTAAAGACAGGATTTTGAATATAAAAAATGAATTTGCCGAGAATATAACAGATATAAGAAAATTAACTCGGCAAAAACTCGGCAATTTCATAAAGACATAAATCCTAACAGCTCAATATCAAGCAGTTAGGATTTTATCATGTGCGCCTGATAGGACTCGAACCTACACGGCCTGAACCACTAGATCCTAAGTCTAGCGCGTCTACCAATTTCGCCACAAGCGCATTTGCGAGTGCAAAGATACAACTTATATTTCAATTAGAAGAAGAAAAAGACAAAAAACTTGGAAGTTGCTTGCTTTTTCGCAATTTTATTACTATTTTTGCAAACTGAGATAATGGCGCGAATCTATACCTCAAAGAACTTTAGCAAGTTCTGTTACAATTACTTCCCAACTTGCGAAGCCAGAATTACTAACCCAAAAAGATGATATCACAGATGAATATACCAACTATTTTTCCAGGTAGAGTTTTTCTACTCATTGGCATGCTATACTGTCATCCTGTCTGGCACATTCTGTGCCATAGTGAGATGGTGTCACATGTGCCATCCTTTCGACAAGCAGGGCGATTACTTTTATCCTGCTCGCCGGCAGATGACTTTCTTCTTTGCTGCCACCGCCTTGCAGTTGCCATACGTACTGTGCCCCGCCGATTCCGGAACATGGTTTTTCGCACGAAGTTTTGGCATTCTTTACTATCCCGTATGCTTTGCCATGCTCTACCACCGCTATTTCCATATGGGAAAGATGTGGCGAAAGGTGTCGTCCATCTTCTATTTCCTCACCCCTTTCCTGCTGCTCGGAGGTTTGTTCACCATTGTGGTTTTCCATGCGGAGGAGATTCTTCTGCCCTACAAACTGCAATGGGAATGTGTCGTAGGAGGCATGAGCATCCTGCTGTCCATACGTATGACAAGAGTAGGCAGATGGCTCATCAGGAAGGTTGACGAATACCACACACAGAACTTCTCGAGTGATTCCGACTTTCCTTTTGCCTTCGCCAAGAAGATACTTTACCTGCCCGTGATGTGGCTCTTGGTGATGTGGATCCAATTCCTCGTTGACAGCCAACTGCTGAAAGCCTTCATCGACCTGCTCCTTGCAGCATGGCAAATACGATTCCTCTGCAGAATTCTGCATCCCAACAAACTGATTCTTTCTGCACAGGGACAGGAAGGCATGGACACGATAGCGCAGGACAACATGGAACGAGTTCTTAAAGAAACTGAATTCTTCGAACAAATAGTGCAGTCGGCAGACAACCAAACAATGGAGGAAACAAATATCAAAGATATAGAAAATGCCGACGACGAACCGGAACTACAGGAGCGCAACAGGGAAAACAGCAGGTTGCAGATAAAACAGGAAAACTGGGAGTCGGTAAAGAACGAGGTGCTGACCATCGTAAGCCGCAGATATCTGGAACCCAGCTTGAAGCGAATAGAAGTGGTGCGCGATGTCAGTTCGATGAACCACACTCTGGCAGGCACCTTCATCACACAAGTGGGATTCTACAGACTGGTCAACGCTTTCCGCATCCGTCATTACGAAAGGCTGATGGCGTCCGACTCTTCTGCCAACATAGGACAGGAAGCCGCTGCCGAGCTGTGCGGTTTCAAGAACAGATGGGGACTCACCAATGCCAGAAAGCGACTCAAAGACTTCGACTACGACCTGATAGAGAAGTATGTGAACTGAACTTTTTACCTTTTTTACTTAACTGAACTTTCGCTTTACTCAACTTCCGCAAATAGGGATATTCAACAACCTTATCCGTATGGAGGGAAAAATGATATAAAAGCACAATATAGGTATAAAAACTGCTTGAAAGGAACAAAATCAACGTGAACGTGCGGTGGATTTAGTTAAAAAATACTGAATCCACCGCACGTTCACGTTAAAAAACTGAGGTTCACAACAAAAAACTGAGGTTCACTCCCGTTGATTGATTTTTACTTATTTTTGCAGTCGAAAGTAATAACCTATTTTATTAACTGCTTCTTTTTTATATTTATATTGTAATAAGATATATGAGAGTAAATATATTTAAAAGGTGTATAAGGAAAAGTGGAGCTTAAAACCTAAATTAATTATGAAAAAGAAGTTTTATCCTATGTTGCTCATAGCAGCCTTGAGCTTGTCGGCATGTACGGACGTAACTGAACCTACTGTCGATTATGGTGGAAACACATTTATCAATGACTACTCGGCACTGGTAGATGCAGTCAATAACTTGAACAAGACTCTGAAAGAGCGCTTTGATGCCCTCAACACTTTGTTGAGAGACGGCATGGCAGACATCAAGGTGGCAGTAGAAGCCAATACTGGTGCCATCACCATATTGAGCGAGAACACCAAGAACGGTCTGAAAGACATCAACACATCTCTGTTTAATGGTTTCGAGGCATTGAGCCTGCAGATGACCACACTCACCGGACAGATTACTGCCCAGGGCGAGGCCATTGTATACGCCATGAACCAGAACGGAGATATTCTGCGCCTGCAGATTGACACCACTGGCAAGCTTATCTCAGCCCAGATATTGGCTTCTGGCAATGCCCTTGTAGATGTGATCAACAACCAGGGCAACACCATGGCTGAGCGCATAGCAGCCTTGACAGCTGCCGTGAAGGGCGGATTGGCCGACATCAAGGTGGAGATCAACAACAACACTGGTGCCATCACCGCACAGGGTGAGAGCCTCAAGGCAGGTCTCAACACCATCAACACCACACTGCTCAACGGCTTCACAGCCATCAAGACTACGATAGACGATAATGGCAATAAGATGGTGACCGCAATGAGCGAAAATGCTGAGGTTCTGCGCCTGCAGATTGACACCACTGGCAAGCTCCTCAATGCTACCTTAATAGCTAACGCCGAGGCTATCATCAAGGCTATCAACGACCAGACTTCTACTATGGAAGAGCGCTTCAATGCACTGACCACAGCTATAGAGACAGGTCTGAAGGACATCAAGGTGGAAATCAACAATAACACAGGTGCCATCAAGCTCCTCGATGACAATACTCAGGGCAGCTTAGGCAATATCAACACCAGCTTGCTCAAGATAGACGAAACTCTCTTGAACGGTTTCACAGCTATCAAGACCACTATAGACGATAATGGCGATAAGATTGTGACCGCAATGGACAGAAATGGTGAGGTTCTGCGCTTCAACTTCGTCAGCAAGGTGATGCCAAGCAACAAGGCCCGCTACTACAAGGCTCTGAGAGATCAGGCCGAAATGAAGGAAGCCTACGAAAAGCAATTGGCTGAAAAGCAGCGTGCATACGACGGATTGTCTGAGAGTCTGAAGGCTTGCCGCAAGGACAATGCCGAGCTGCAGTCATTGCTCGACGACTGCGAGAAGTCGAAGAAGGTGAAGTCTTACGAGGTATTCTTCACCGTAGACAAGACCAACATCACGACTCAGGAAAGACTTCGCTTGAAGAAGTTTATCAACACCCTGAAGGAACAGGGCGACTACAAGCTTACCATCATCGGTGAGGCTTCGTCGGACGGAGTTTCTTCAAAGAACTACAAACTCAGCGAGGGTCGTCTGAACAATGTTGTCAACTTCCTGAAGAAACAAGGCATCAAGGACTTCGACATCAAGTTAGGGAAGGCCATTGGCGACAGCAACGGCTGTTCAAAGGAGGAATGCCGTAGAGTTTTGATTATTATTGAGTAATAATACAGGGTAAATCTTTTCTTTTAAGCCGCCACAGATAGCTTTAAGCTTCTGGGGCGGCTTTCTTTATGGGGAAAGAAGTTTCTTCTTTAACTTCTGAAGCAACTCCCCTATTGATCCTTCAGCCAGTCGCGGTCTTTTTCGTCTTCCGCAGTAAAGTTCTTATCGTCGAAGAGGCTTGTCTGTCCTGTCAACTCATCGATAATCTGTTGCTGGCTCTTGCCGGCATCAGGGTCGAGGTTCTCGTCGGATGATTTTACCTTTGTCCGGGACGACACTTTGCCGTCGGCAGCATCGCCATCGGCTGTCGTCTCATCGCCATCGGCTGCATCGGCTGTATCTGCAGGCTTTGGGAAACGGGTCGGCTCTATTTCCTCTATAGAACCTATGTTCCAGGTAGAGAGTCGTTTTCCCTTAGCCTTGAAACTCTTCTGTGCGATAAACTGCTCGGCGTCGATTTCCTCGGCAGGACGCACAGCATCCACACCTCCATAAGTCACCTTGATACGAGGATAAACTGTATCGGTAAGGAGAATCAGCTTGCTGTTGACATTCTCGCCAAGGAAGTTCTGATGGCGCTTGGCAGCGTCCATGGTGAATCGCTTGATGTAAGGATAGCCTTCGTTGTCGGCATCATAGAGAACGGCAGTCCATATCTTATGCTCGTCCCACTTTTCCAGTCGCAGGATATTGTCCTCATAGTGGTTGTTGGGGTCGAAGTTGGTGATATAGAACTCGCCATTGTCGAGAACCACCAAGATATATTCATCGTCATTAAACTCGCCGAGGAAACGTCCGTTCTCGTCGTAATTAATACGGTTGACATCAGGATCGAACCACACCTTTCTTCCTCCCAAGGTACTGTGTCCATGACTCTTCAGACCAATGCGTCGGATGGTTCTCCTGGTGAGCAGATTGCCCTTGGCGGCACGTCCCTTGATGATAATATCCGAGAAGTCTTTCTCGATAAAGATGCTCTGTCGCTTCTTCGAGAGGTCTGGATCCAGTGTTATCTTGATGATTTCAGCCTCGCCGTTGGGGTTGGCCGTGAAGTAGACGACACGGCTTCCGGGCGTTCCCTGCGTGATGTCGTACATCTTGTCGCGTGTCATCGACGTCACGTTGAATCGCTTGATGAAGTATTCGCCCTGCTTGCCGTCGCGATACACACAGTTGTAGATGGTTCGCTTATCGTTCTTCTTGAACACCTGCACATGAAGGATGTTCTTTCCCACGAAGATCTTGTCGGCCACCTTGGTCACCTTGAACTTTCCGTCCTTATAGAAGATGATGATATCGTCGAGGTCGGAGCAGTTGCACACCAGTTCATCCTTCTTCAGTCCTGTACCCACGAATCCTTCCTGTCGGTTGATGTAGAGTTTCTGATTGGCCTCCACCACCTTGGTCACCTCGATGGTGTCGAAGTTTCTTATCTCGGTGCGTCGTGGATGCGCCTTGCCATACTTGGTCTTGAGATATTCAAACCAGTTGATGGTGACATCAGTCATGTGGGCGAGGTCGTTCTCTATCTCCGCCAGTTCGGCTTTGATTTTCAGCAAGAGGTCGTCGGCCTTGTCCTTATTATATTTCAGGATGCGCTGCATTTTGATTTCAAGGAGTTTCAGAATGTCCTCGCGCGTTATCTCTCTGTGGAATGCATACTCCACCTTGCCTTTTCCGTCGACTACGGCTGTGAAGAGCTTGTCCTTGAAAGGCTCCAGCTTCGAGGCGATAAAGGCCACAACCTCGTCCTGGCTCTTGCTCTGCTCGAACTTGCGCTCCTTGTAGATGCGCTCCTCGATGAAGATACGCTCGAGAGAGGAGAAAAAGAGCTGCTCCTCCAGTTCACCCTTGCGCAGCATCAGCTCCTTGCGCAGCAGTCCCATGGTGCGGTCTACGCTGTGGCGCAGCACATCGCTCACGGTGAGGAAGCAAGGCTTATTGTCCTCGATGACACAGCAATTGGGCGAGATGTTGATCTCGCAGTCGCTGAAGGCATAGAGTGCGTCCATGGTCTTGTCGGAAGAGGTTCCGGGAGCCAGATGGACGAGGATTTCCACGTTGGCAGAGGTAACGTCCTCTATCTTTCTGGCCTTTATCTTTCCCTTCTCCACCGCCTTGGTGATGGAGTCGATGAGGCTTCCGGTGGTCTTGCTGAAAGGAATCTCGGTGATGACAAGCGTCTTGTTGTCGAGTTTGTCTATCTTGGCACGCACCTTCAGCACGCCTCCACGCTGTCCGTCGTTATACTTGCCCACATCGATGGCTCCACCCGTAGGGAAGTCGGGATAGATGGTGAAAGGCTCGCCCTTGAGATAGTGTACGGCAGCATCGCAAAGCTCATTGAAGTTGTGTGGCAGCACCTTGCTGCTCAGACCTACGGCAATGCCCTCTGCTCCCTGTGCCAGCAGCAAGGGGAACTTGGCGGGGAGCGTAATAGGCTCCTTGTTGCGGCCGTCATAGGAGAGCTGCCAGTCGGTTGTTTTGGGATTAAACACCACGTCGAGCGCGAACTTGGACAGACGCGCCTCTATGTATCGTGAAGCCGCCGCACGGTCGCCGGTGAGGATATTTCCCCAGTTTCCCTGTGTGTCGATGAGCAGTTCTTTCTGTCCCATCTGTACGAGTGCGTCGCCGATAGAGGCGTCACCATGCGGGTGAAACTGCATGGTGTGTCCCACGATATTCGCCACCTTGTTGTATCTTCCGTCGTCCATTCTCTTCATCGAGTGCAGTATGCGTCGCTGCACGGGCTTCAGTCCGTCCTCGATATGAGGCACGGCACGCTCGAGAATTACATAGGAGGCATAGTCGAGGAACCAGTTCTGGTACATTCCGCTAAGATGGCGCACCGCCGAAGCGTCAAACCTGTTGACAGGCTTGTAGTCGGAATGCTGTTCAGCCGCATCCAAATCTTGTGGCTCACCACCCTTCTGAAGTTCGTCTTTGTCTTTAATTTCGTCGCTCATAGATAGCTTTTAATACTTATTTTATATATTTTAGGCAAAAATACAAAGAAAATTCGAGAAAAAGGCGTATCTTTGCCGAAAATTTGAAAAATATAAGATTTCATCATGGCACAAGAAGATGTTTTTAAGAAGATTGTAAGCCATTGCAAAGAGTATGGCTTCGTGTTTCCAAGTAGCGAAATTTATGATGGTTTGGCAGCCGTTTACGACTATGGTCAGAACGGTGTCGAGCTGAAAAACAATATCAAGCAGTACTGGTGGCAGAGCATGGTATTGCTGCACGAGAACATTGTGGGTCTCGACGCAGCCATCTTTATGCACCCTACTGTTTGGAAGGCTTCAGGTCACGTGGATGCGTTCAATGATCCATTGATCGACAACCGCGACTCGAAGAAGCGTTATCGCGCCGATGTGCTCATCGAGGACCACATGGCCAAATACGAGGAGAAGATCGCCAAGGAGATCGCCAAGGCTAAGAAGCGCTTCGGCGACAGTTTCGACGAGGCTCAGTTCCGCGCCACCAATCCTCGCGTCTTGGAGAATCAGAAGAAGTTCGACGACCTTCATGCCCGCTACACCGAGGCCATGCAGGGTCCTAACCTCGAGATGCTGAAGCAGATCATCGAGGACGAGGGCATCGTATGCCCTATCAGCGGCACCAAGAACTGGACAGACGTTCGTCAGTTCAACCTGATGTTCTCTACCCAGATGGGTGCAGCAAGCGATGCTACCAGCAAGGTTTATCTGCGTCCTGAGACAGCCCAGGGTATCTTTGTCGACTACCTGAGCGTTCAGAAGACAGGCCGCATGAAGCTTCCTTTCGGTATCTGCCAGATAGGTAAGGCATTCCGCAACGAGGTTGTGGCTCGCCAGTTTGTATTCCGTATGCGCGAGTTCGAGCAGATGGAGATGCAGTTCTTCTGCCAGCCTGGCACCGAGATGAAGTGGTTTGAGTACTGGAAGAAGGTTCGTCTGGCATGGCACGAGGCACTCGGCATGGGCAACGAGAACTATCGCTACCACGACCACGAGAAGCTGGCTCACTATGCCAACGCTGCTACCGACATCGAGTTCAAGATGCCATTTGGCTTCAAGGAGGTAGAGGGCATTCACAGCCGTACCAACTTCGACCTTTCTCAGCACGAGAAGTTCAGCGGCCGTTCTATCAAGTACTTCGATCCTGAGAAGAACGAGAGCTACGTGCCTTACGATGTAGAGACTTCTATTGGTGTAGACCGTATGTTCCTCAGCGTGATGTGCCACTCTTACTGCGAGGAGAAGCTCGAGAACGGCGAGAGCCGCGTGGTTCTGAAGTTGCCTGAGGCATTGGCTCCTGTGAAGTGTGCCGTATTCCCACTCGACAAGAAGGACGGCCTGCCCGAGTTGGCTCACGAGATCGTTGACGAGCTGAAGTTCCACTTCAACACCCACTATGGCGATCCTAAGGACTCTATCGGCAAGCGCTACCGTCGTCAGGACGCCATCGGTACTCCGTTCTGTATCACCGTAGACCACGATACTCCTAACGACCACAAGGTTACTCTGCGTTATCGTGACACGATGAAGCAGGAGCGTGTTGCCATCAGCGAGCTTCGCGGCATCATCGAGGACCGTGTGAGCATCACGAGCGTACTGAAGAAGCTTGGCGCGGAGATCAAGAACTTCTAAACGATAAAAAATCAAATACACATAGATGAATTTGAAGAATTTGAAATATCTGTTTCTGCTCATGATGTCGGCTCTTGTGCTGGCATCATGCAGCGAGACTGACGAAAACACCGGCTCCGAGTACGACGACTGGCAGGCAAAGAACAAGACGGCTTTTGCCGAGATTCTCGTCAAGGCCAAACAGGAGGGAGAAGCCAACGGATGGCACGTCTACCGCAATTGGAGTATGGAGAACCAGACGGGAAATACGGATCTCAACAACCAGCCTGTCACTCCTACCTTCAATGAGCAGGAAGACAACATCGTGGTACAGGTGATGCAGCAGGGCGAAGGTTCTGCAGTGCGCCCTCTCTACACCGACTCGGTGATGGTCAGTTACAAGGGCATGCTGAAGAACGACTATGTCTTCGACCACAACTTCACCGGCGACTATGATGTCGACAAGGCTCAGACCAGCAATTTCATTGTGAAGGGCGTTGTCGACGGATTTGCCACTGCCCTGATGAAAATGACTCATATCGGCGACCACTGGATGGTTTACATGCCTTACACTCTCGGCTATGGTTCCAGCCAGAGCAGCAATTCCACCATTCCAGCTTACTCAATGCTCAAATTCGAGATTGTGCTCAAGGGTTGGTATACCGATGGCAAATGGATTAAGAAATAATTCTATTCCTCCATACAGAAAGTCCTGTGCTTCTTCGGCACAGGACTTTTTTATTTTCCCCATCAACTCCTTAACTCCTGATGCTCCAAAATTCAAATTCTAAAAATATGTTTCAAAGAATAAACAAGTGTATGTGTTCGCACACATTTTGGGCTTATAAGCAAAAAAAATGTTATTTTCATGCAAAAATATACGCAAAAGTATTGCAGATTTCAAGAATAGTAGTACCTTTGCACCAGAATTATAAGTTTTAGGTTTTTAGTTAGGTAATAGATTGTGATAGGTTATTAGTTTTAGGTAAACAAGAGATTGTTATTCAAGGACGACAGGTATTAGAATCTAAAGGTAAATAAGAGATTGTTATTCAAGGACGACGAAAAGTGAATGAAGTCAGGATATAGAAAAGAGTTTTCAAGATTCTCTTTTTCTTATCCGCTGAATTCAACCCAATAGATAAAGGTTTTGTTTAAAGGTGATAAGATCTTGTATTTTGGGATAAATAGAAATTTAACATTCAAATCATAAAAATGGCGATTCCTTTTAAGAGGGATCGCCATTTTCTCGCTTTGACTGTTCCTACATACTACTGGGCAGTTCAACAGAAAACAATAAATGGCAGTACAAACATTATGTTATATAGCAAAAAGACAGAATATCTGATGGAATCGATACGGGCAGGACGCTCCATGCACCGCGGTGAGAAACTGAACCTCATCGTAGGCTTGAGTATTCCCTCCATGCTGGCACAGATTTCCACCGTCATGATGTTCTTTATCGACGCCTCTATGGTGGGACATTTGGGTGCAGAGGCTTCAGCGAGCATCGGACTCATCGAGTCCACCACCTGGCTTATCGGCAGCCTGCTGAGTGCCTTTGCCACTGGTTTCTCAGTGCAGGTAGCCCACTTCATCGGAGCCAACGACTTCGGCAAAGCCCGCCAGGTGTTTCGCCACTCGCTGCTCTGCGGCATCATCTTCAGCATCCTGATAGCCCTCATCGGCGTGGGCATTCATTCTCCCCTGCCCCACTGGTTGGGCGGAGGCGATGACATTGTCGACAAGTCATCGGCCTATTTCCTGGTCTACAGCCTCGTGCTGCCCTTTGTCTACCTGTACCACATGTCGGGCATGATGCTCAAGGCCGCAGGCAACATGCACACGCCCAGCGTCATGGCAATTCTGATCTGTCTGTGCGACGTCGTGTTCAACTACATCTTCATCTATGTGCTGCACATGGGCGTGGTGGGCGCAGCCTTCGGAACCGCCTTAGCTTATGTCTGCATCTCGCTGCCCAACCTTTGGCAGGCAGCCTGCCACAACAAGATTCTCAACCTGCGTCAGGACAAGATTCGCTTCAGCTGGGTACGCGAATACGTGCGCAATGCCTTCAAGATAAGCATTCCCTTGGCCATACAGAACATCCTGATGAGCGGTGCACAGATTGTCAGCACCATGATAGTGGCGCCATTGGGCAACATCGCCATTGCCGCCCACTCATTTGCCATCACCGCCGAGAGCCTGTGCTATATGCCTGGCTACGGAATAGGCGATGCCGCCACCACGCTCGTCGGTCAGACCCATGGCGCTGGCCGCATCGACTTGTGCCGCAATTTTGCCTACATGACGGTGGGTCTCGGCATGGGCGTAATGGCAGTGATGGGTGTTGTCATGTATCTCTTTGCACCGGGCATGATGGCAGTACTCTCTCCCGTCGACGCCATCTGCGACTTAGGCACACGCTGTCTTCGCATAGAGGCTTTTGCCGAACCGTTCTTTGCTGCCAGCATCGTGACCTATTGTGTCTGTGTAGGAGCCGGCGACACCTTCAAGCCTGCCGCCATCAACTTAGGAACAATGTGGTTGGTGCGCCTCACCCTGGCCTATGCCCTCTCGCAGCGCTTCGGCCTGGAAGGTGTATGGATAGCTATGGCCACCGAACTGACTTTCCGCGGCATCCTGTTCCTCATCCGCCTCTATCGTGGCAGCTGGATGAACAGTTTTCTGAAAGCGACGGGCTGAAAAACAGAACCTAATGTTAGGTTATGTTAGTGGAATGTTAGTTTAATGTTAAGAATGCAGGCATTTTGGGAAAAAACTTCCCAAATGCTTGCTTTGTCGTTAGAAATGTGCTACTTTTGCAGCATCAAGTTTATGAAAGAAGAATAAATACACATTATTATATATATAAACCAACATCAGCTATTATGAAACTTAAGAAGTTTTTTGCTGCAGCCATCGTGCTGCTTACTGCCGGACAGGCCATGGCTCAGATGATGCCACCTATCCCGGTAGACAAAGATGTGAGAATAGGCCATTTGGACAATGGTCTGACTTATTACATCCGACACAACAGTTTCCCTGAGCATGTAGCCAGCTTCTACATCGCACAGAAAGTAGGCTCTATCAACGAAAACGACGACCAGCGCGGTCTGGCTCACCTCTTGGAGCACCTCGCCTTCAATGGCTCTGAGCACTTCCAGGGCAACAGCCTCCAGGAATACCTGCAGAGCATCGGTGTGGAATATGGCCGCAACCTCAATGCCTACACCTCTATTGAGAAAACCGTGTACTACTTCACCGACGTGCCCACCACACGCGTGTCGGCAGTAGACTCATGTATGCTCATCCTGAAAGACTGGAGCAACGGCATCTCTCTCACCAAGGAAGCCATCAACGACGAGCGCGACGTGGTGCACAACGAGTACCGTATGCGCATGGTGGGACAGCAGCGCATACTGGAGCGTGCCCTTCCTAAGCTCTACCCTGGCTGTAAGTATGGCTACCGCATGCCTATCGGACTGATGAGCGTCGTCGACGGCTGCGATCCAGAGACCCTGCGCGCCTATTACCGCAAGTGGTATCGCCCAGACAACCAGGCTATCATCATCGTCGGCGACGTGGACGTAGACCATATTGAGGCACAGATCAAGAAACTCTTCGGAGGCATCAAGGTGCCAGCCAACGCTGCCAAGGTAGTGCCCGTGGAAGTGCCCGACAACAACCAGGGCATCTACGTAGTAGACAAGGACAAAGAGCAGCAGATGGGCATCTTCCAGATCTTCATGAAGCACGAAGCCACACCCGACTCGCTGAAGAACGGTGTCGACTATCTGCTCAAAGGCTATATGGACAACATCTTTGCCAGCATGATGAATGCCCGCTTCAACGAGAAATCGCAGGAACCCGACTGCCCTTATCTGCAGGCAGGAACCAGCATTGGCGACTATCTGCTCTCAAGCACCAAGGAGGCGCTCACTTCCTTCGGCGCTGCCAAGGACGGACAGATGAAGGAGGCTTATGCCGCCGTGATGCGCGAACTGAAGCGTGCACACGACTTCGGCTTCACTGCCACTGAGTATCAGCGTGCCAAGGATGAGTTTATGAGCCAGATGGAGAAGGTTTACACCAATCGCGACAAGATGAAGAACGAACAGTTCACCACTCAATATGTGGACAACTTCACCAGCAACGAGCCTATCCCTTCGGTAGAGGACGAATATCAAATCTATCAGATGCTGGTGCCTCACATCCCTGTAGAGGCCGTCAACCAGTACGCCAAGCAGTTGATTTGCGAAACCGACACCAACCTGGTGTCACTCGTCATGATGCGCGAGGCCGACGGTGCTGTTTATCCCACCGAGCAGGAGCTTGCCGACATCGTGAAGCAGGTGCGCGGCGAGAAGCTCGAGGCCTATGTGGACAATGTGAAGCAGGAGCCTCTCATCGCCCAGAAGCCTAAGGCGGGCAAGATCAAGAGCACAGCAGAAGACAAGAAGCTGGGATTCAAGACCCTCACCCTCTCCAACGGTGCCAAGGTGGTGCTGAAGAAGACCGACTACAAGGACAACGAGATACAGTTTGCTGCCACAGCCAACGTAGGTTACGCAGCACTCGACAAGGCCGACTACACCTTCGCCTTCATGGGCGGCATGCTGCTCAACGCCAGCGGTCTGGGCCAGTTCTCAAGCAACGACCTCGAGAAAGCCCTCGCAGGCAAGCAGGCAAGCGTGGCTTACACCGTCACTCCTTTCAAGCATGGACTCTCAGGAAACTCTACTCCTAAGGACATCGAGACCCTCATGCAGCTCATCTACCTCAAGATGACAGCGCTGAGCAAGGACGAGAAATCGGCTGCCAACCTCCTGAGCACCATCAAGACCGCTCTTGCCAACCAGAGCAAGAACCCAGAGATGGTTTACCAGGATTCGCTGCAGAGCACCATCTACATGGGCAACAAGATGGCACGCATCCCTAAGACCGAAGACCTCGATGCTGTCAACTACGACCGCGTGCTCGAACTGGGCAAGCAGATGTTCACCAATGCCAAGGACTTCACCTTCTTCTTCGTGGGCAACTACGACGAGGCCACTCTCCTGCCACTCATCGAGCAGTACATCGCCTCTATCCCAAGCAAGGGCGCCAAGCTGAAGAACAAGGCCATCCCTGTAGCTACAGGCGAGGTGAAGAACATCTTCACCAAGAGCATGGAGAACCCAATGTCGCAGGTGACCGAGATATGGTATGCCAAGACTCCTTACACCCTGCAGACAAGCGTGCTCGCCGACATCTCTGCACGATTGCTCCAGATGGACTACCTGCGCAACATACGCGAGAAGTTGAGTGCAGCCTACCATGCAGGAGCCGAGGCAAGCATGGAGCTCGACTGGGACGGACAACTGGCACTCAGCCTGACCGGCAGCGCACAGCTCAACCCCGAGAAGCTCGACGAGGCTCTGCCTTACTTCTTCTCTGGTCTGAAGACTACCATAGAACAGCCTAACGCCAGCGATCTGCAGAAGATCAAGGAGATTCTGACCAAGCAGGCTTCGGTAGACGCCAAGACCAATGGCTACTGGACCGGCATCCTGCGCAACTATGTCATCAACGGCATCGACCTGCACACCGATTACGTGAAGACAGTAAGCAGCGTCGACGGCAAGGCTATAGGCGACTTCCTTAAGAATATCGTCCTCAAGCCAGGCAACCACCTGGAAGTCATCATGAAGGCTACCAAGGAAGAGGCTGGAAAATAAAAGTTCAACGAACTTTTCAGAAATGGGAAGTTAGAGAAAACAATAAAACCATAAAAGGTCCCGTCGCAGAACCAAGTTCTGTCAACGGGACCTTTTACGTTACACGGGAAACGACGTTCCCGGAATGTCAATTCTTTTTGTGTCTTTTTGAGAAAACAATCTCTCCTGTTTTTTAAGCTCTTCTTCTAACCTTGTTAGCGAGGGCTTCACGTCGGTCATGAAGAATCTGCTGGCATTTGTCCTGTGCAAGATTCTCTACCTCTGCATTGACCTTAATTAAACTATAATCCATAACCTATTGCGATTTGTAATGTTGCAAAGGTAAGATATTCTGACTACAAGCACCACGAAAAAAGTGAGAAAAGAACACTAAAAACCTCATTTTTTGACATAAATCAAGGAGAAATAGGGAAAAACCTACAAAAAAATATCCATTCCCCTTTCTCCATCTGCGCTTTTTTTGCGATATTTGCACCCGAAAAAGCATAAACTCCACACTGGGCTTCTGAACACAAGAGATTCAGAGGTCAAAAGAGAGAAAAAAAAGGAGTTCTTCAACTTGAAAACATCAAAAAAGTATCAACAAAAATGAAGAAAGTATTCATGATGGTTGCCCTTGTGCTGACATGTACCACAGGCAGCCTTGCCAACGAGACATGCGCCGAGAGCGCCACAACATCCGAAATGAGCAGCCTTCCTGCCAAGAAATCAACCAAGAAAAAGAAGGCTACTACTAAGAAGAAGAAGTCTACCACCACTGCCAAGAAGACTTCCTCCAAATCTTCAACATCGACCGCAACAACAGCTTCCACAGCCACGACGGACTCTTCCAAGACACATTCTGCCGACACTGTCAATACCAAGGCTTCTGCCGTAGGAGTATTAGCAGGACTCTTGGGCTATGCTGGCGGAAACAGCAGCAACAGCACAGGCTCCACCACAAGCAAGATGGGAAGCATCGTGGGAAGCATTCTCGACAACGTGATTGGCTCAACCACATTCAAGAAAGCCGACCTCTGCGCCCACACATGGAAATATAAATCGCCTGGCTGCGCCTTTACCTCAGAGAACCTGTTGGCGAAAGCGGGTGGTGAAATCGCTGCCAAGAAGGTGGAGGAAAAGTTAAGTACCTATTATCAGAAAGCTGGATTCAGCAGTTCGAACACATACTTCAAGTTCAACGAGGACGGCACCTTCAATGCCAAGATAGACGGAAAGTCATGGAGCGGCACTTACACCTTCGACGAGAAGACTCACGCCATCGACCTGAAAGGCCGTCTGCTGCTTAGCCTCAATGGTTTCGCCACCAAGAACACATCTGGCATCAGCATTCTCTTCGAGTCGAAGAAACTGCTTACCATCATCCAGACGCTGACTGCCCTAAGCGGCAACACCACTCTCGGTACTATCGGCGAAATCTCCAAAAACTATGATGGCATCCGCGTTGGTTTCGATCTCAGCAAGTAAATAAACAAATACAAATTTGAGATTCCTTTATTCATTGACCACTTCGACCTGCATCACGACATCCTCTTTGGGACGGTCATTGCGAAGAGTCTCGCAATTCTGAATCTTCTCCACAACATCGAGGCCCTCTACCACTTCACCAAACACGGTGTACTGTCCGTCGAGGAAAGGCGTGCCGCCCAACTCGGTGTAAGCCTTGGTCTGCTCATCGGTAAACTTGGGATAGCCCTGCTCCCTGCAGCGCTTGCGCGTCTCGTCGGCAAGCTCGTCCTGGAGTTTCATCAGTCCCTCACGGTCACGGCTGCGGCGCAGGTTCATGATTTCATCGTGATGCTCGCGGGCCAACTCGTTGAAGACATTCTGCTCGGCCTGCATCGCCATCTGTTTCTCCATCTGGCGCAGCTCGTTCTGTCGATAAGTCTTACCCCACACGATGTAGAACTGGCTTCCGCTGCTCTCGCGCTGTGGGTTCACCTCGTCGCCCAAGCGGGCAGCACTCAAGGCGCCACGCTTATGAAACAGGCGTGGACAATCTATCTCGGCAGGAATCGTATAGTCGGGACCGCCCGTTCCCAACATCTTTCCCTTGGGAGCGTTCTTGCTGTCGGGGTCGCCGCCCTGAATCATAAAGTCCTTGATGACACGATGAAAAAGAGTGCCGTCGAAGTATCCTTCCTTAGCCAATTTTATGAAGTTGTCACGATGACGAGGAGTCTCGTCGTAGAGGCGCACGATGATGTCGCCTTCTGTAGTCTTGATTTTTACTGTTGACATATTTGAATTCGATGATAATTAAATCAACTTTTGATAATGAAGAAGTAAAAGAACTAAAAAATTTCAATTACTTATAATATTCCTCCCACTGCTTCATCGCCTCTTTCCAGTCGGTCTGCTCTCCCTCAGCGATGGCCTGCTGCTCGCGTTCAGCCTCATCGCGGGCCTTGTCGCGCGCACGTTTCGCCTTCATAGCCTCAATAGTGGCATCGTCGAGGATCACGATAGCTCCTCGCTTGATGGCGTCTTGCAACTCCTGCTCACCGAAGGCTTTGCCCGGCTCATTGAAGTCGGAGATATTAAACTCGTAGTCGACACGCAGGTCGTGACGTATCTGTTTCTGCTGCAGTCGGTTTCCCGCATTCTTGAGTCGCAGCAACTTTCCTATCTGGCTGATTTCTGCCTGTGAGTATTTATTTCTTCCCATAAATCTTATTTTTCTTTTGCAAAGATAATGGAAAACGAGCGCAAAACATCAAGTTTGCTTGATTTTTTTGCCGAAATGCAGCTAATTTTCTGCAAAGATTCACCATTTTTTGCCACACTGCATCCTTATCAAATCTGAAGACACCTGACTTTTGTCACGATTGCCATTTCCCCGTCATTCTGTTTTTGTAAAGTTTTTAGACATTCCCGACAAGAAATCCGCCCCAGCCAACTGCACCCACTGATAAGCAACAGCTCTGTCACGACAAAGCTCCAAGACGAAAAACAGCTCTACCGCCTCGGAAGTTTGACCGATGAAACCGCTAAAAATAGATTTTCAGCCATTTTCTCGTACTCTTTCCCTACCATTCCAAGAACAAAAAAATGATATTCACAAAACTTCACAACAAGTATTCTCCATCCACACACATCAATAAAAAATGTTGTTATATTTTACCAGAAGTCCTAATCTTGTCATTTTTGTCAAAGTCATTTTTGTCATTTTCGATTTTGAAAATGACAAAAATGACTTTGACAAAAATGACACACTTTCCCTCTTATGATGGCTTACATTTAATAGTTTTATAACTGCTTAATAATCAGTATAAATAGCAAAAATATGGGCACTTTTTAGCACAAAGTCCGAACAAACTATTGCAAAAAGTTGCTTTTTGTTGTATCTTTGCAGAAGAAAACCTGCACTCGGCAATTTGAAAGCAAGCTTTCATTGCGCTCGTTTGCATTTTCTTTGCAGAAGAAAAGCTGCATCTCAGCAAAATATTCAAGCAAGCTTGATATTCTGCATTCGATTTGCATTTTCTTTGCATCGTCAACCAAAGGAAGTGTGACAAGAGCCTCTCAGGGGGCATCTATTACGACCAAGGTCGGTCACAATAGACGACAGGCGCCGGTCATCTATTAAGACCCCAAAAGAGCACTACTCCAAGGCCGACAGACGACATCGGGCAACCAACAAGACACCCGACACAAGGGCTGTAACAAATGCCCCAACTATTTCTTAAGATCCGCCTCTCCCGCAGACAAAGGCCCGACCACCAGAATCGGGGAAACAACAGGACGGACACAACATATAAACCATCATTTAACTGTTATTTTTTAGTCATTAGTCATTAGTCATTTTCGCTTTTCTAAGTACAAGAACTTGAAACTATTTTGCTTGCAGTAGCCTCTTGTCATCATACAGAAACAGGACGATTACGACACAAACCGCGCTCGACGAGTTGCCTTCCGACACCACCACATCGAGAGTCTTAGTGGGTTTGCATCCATCTACACTCCTACCTTAATTTTCCTATCCCATTGTTGTTTTTCATTTTCCTGTCGCAAATATACTACTTTTCTTCAGCAGTATACTTTTGGGGCATTTTTTTCGAAGAAATTTCGAAAAAGGAGTCAAGGAGTTTAATTTGAGGAGTCAACTCCTTATTATATATATACTCAACTTTCGCAAGTTCAGAAGTTATAGAAGTGTACAATTGAAATTACCCAAAAGAAGGCGATAACGAGAAAAAGATGAAAAATATCAATATGAAATCAAAACCAATAGTTTCTCTTTCACTTTGCCAACTACAACGAGTAAAATAGTTTCTTATTGAAAGCAAATTAAATATCAAATAACAAAAAGTAAGTTATCATCGTTAAATAACTATCAAAATGTCGTAATTTTGCAGTCGTAAACATACATGTTGTTATCGTTTCATAAAAGAAATAGAACAAATAGTTACAAATCTATAATAATAGGAGAGATTAGTTATGAAAAAGATTGAAGCAATCATCCGTAAGACCAAGTTCGAGGATGTGAAGGAAGCATTGCTTGCAGCCGACATCGAGTGGTTCTCTTACTACGATGTACGTGGTGAAGGTAAAATGCGACAGGCACGCATCTATCGTGGTGTGATGTACGACACGAGCAGCATCGAACGCGTACTGTTGAATATCGTTGTACGTGACAAAAACGTAGAGAAAACTATCAATGCCATCCAGGAGGCTGCCCGCACAGGCGAGATTGGTGATGGTCGTATCTTTGTCATCCCTGTAGAGGACACTATCCGTATCCGTACAGGCGAGCGAGGCGACATCGCCCTCTATAATGCCGAGCAGGAGAAATAGTGATTCATATTTAATGTTTAGTGTTTACTTGTAAGGACTACATTACAAACAAAGGACAGCACAAGTACTTCAAACGAAGGCAAGGCATTAAACGTTTTCTTAAAGTTTTTAATTAATCTTGTGTAGTGAGGGCGAAAGCCCGACAAGACAACAGTCACTACACACTAAACAGTAAAAAGATTATGAGTGTACAGGATTTAGGAATTTCATTAGATACCGTGTGGATGCTGTTGGCAGCCATGTTGGTCTTTTTCATGCAGCCGGGCTTTGCCCTCTGCGAGGCGGGCTTCACCCGTAGTAAAAACACCGCGAACATCTTGTTCAAGAACTTCGTCGACTTCATGGTCGGTTCGGTTCTCTTCTGGTTCGTAGGTTTCGGATTTATGTTTGGCAGCGACGGAGCTGGCTTCATCGGAATGCCTAACTTTGGCGACCTCACCTTCTATAAAGGCGACTTACCAGTAGAGGGCTTCCTGATGTTCGAGACCGTATTCTGCGCCACCAGCGCCACCATCGTGTCAGGAGCTATGGCAGAACGTACCAAGTTCTCCATGTACTGCATTTATTCATTCTTCATCTCATTGATTATCTACCCAGTCGAGGGTCACTGGACATGGGGTGGCGGCTGGCTTTGCAACGCTGACGCAGGCTCATTCATGATGAACACCTTTGGTGCTGCCTTCCACGACTTCGCAGGTTCTGCCATTGTTCACAGCGTAGGTGGTGTATTGGCATTGGTAGGTGCCATCTGCCTTGGCCCTCGTCTGGGCAAGTATCGCAACGGCAAGAGCACTGCCATCCCTGGTCACAACCTCATGGCTGCAGCTCTCGGTGTATTCATCCTCTGGTTCGGATGGTTCGGATTCAACCCTGGTTCTCAGCTCGCTGCTTCTGGCGAAGTAAACCGCGTAGCCATCAGCCACGTGTTCCTGACAACCAACCTCGCAGCTGTATGCGGTGGTCTTGGAACCATGTTCACCTCTTGGATCAAGTATGGCAAGCCTTCATTCTCACTGACTCTGAACGGTATCTTGGCAGGTTTGGTAGCCATCACTGCAGGTTGCGACTTGGTTAGCCCATTGGGTGCAGCCATCATCGGTCTCTTGGCAGGTATCATCCTCGTGTTCTCTATCGAGTTTATCGATACCAAACTCCACATCGACGACCCTGTAGGTGCAAGCTCTGTACACGGCGTATGCGGAATCTTCGGTACAGTGATGACAGGTCTCTTCGCCATCGACGGCGGCGCCTTCTACGGCGATGGCTTCGGATTCTTCGGTGCACAGTGCTTCGGTATCATCACCATCGACATTTGGGCAGCCGTAACAGGTATCATCCTCTTCTGGGGCATCAAGAAGATTGCCGGTCTGCGTGTTGACAAGCGAATCGAGGAAGAAGGTCTCGATATCTACGAGCACGGCGAGAGTTGCTACAACTAATCTGTGGCAACTGGAGTATACGAGAAAAAATAAAGATTGGGCAGCTGCTGCGATCAACAGAAGATGAGCAGTTGCCACAACCTTAGGAAACTGAGTATTAACACATAAAAAAGAATTAGTAACAGTAAAAAAATAACTTGGTACAAAAATGCTAAGCAGATTTGCACCTAACGACATAGTTCCACTTAGGCAATTGTTCATCAAATATGATTCGCTTTTGCCTTTCGGATACATATGATTCGTCAAGCGTTCTTTGAGTTTGATATTCCTTAGAGTTGATGGAGGCAACAACAACCAATCCCTTGGATGTGGTAGTTTCATTCGCTTTCTTACAAGCATATTCTGCAGACAGCAATGGTACTCCACTCCAGGATCTTGTTATATGTGCAAACAGCCTGTGTTCCATTGGATTATACTTTGAACAGTATGGTGGATAATGTACAATGATAATATCCAATTCAAGAGATGTGGCTAACTTTAAAAGCTCCTGCTTGAATATGATGTGAGGCAGAGTTGGATCCTCCTCCATCGCATAAGATGCAGATGGCGGTTGCCTTGGGATATTCCCATTGTAGGTAATCCTTCCAAATTCGTGCGATGTTGTCACACACAAACTCAGCAGTGTCATGGCTGTTTCCTATGGTGAGATAGCCGACGTTCCTCTCGACATCATAGATTCCATGCGGAATGATAGTTCCATTGGAAAAAGACACGAAGTCATGGTCAAGAGCTGCTAACTCTTGACAACTGAAAGTCTTTCCTGCACGTTTAAAGTTGCCGAGCATTTCCTTTTTCTTGGTATCAATACTGAGAACTGGTATTCCACGGTGTACACAAGATGTCCAGGTAGCTTCCAGAAGTTTGAACTGAGCGTCTCGGTTCTCGACTTCCTTCAAGGTCTTTGTCTTGTGAAAGGAACGTTTCTTGAAACCTCTGAGTTTTACCATTTTACGAGCAATATAATGAGATAACTGAGCGTCTCGGTTCTCGACTTCCTTCAAGGTCTTTGTCTTGTGAAAGGAACGTTTCTTGAAAGCTCTTTGAATATTTGTACGATTTGAGCAATAGAGATGTCAAGCCATCTTACGGAGTCATCCTGTGGAAGCCCCGCCATGTGTTTTTGAACAATCTCATCGAATAGAACCAAGTATTCTGGATGCTCGTCTAAGATGGCTTTGCGACCACCACCTGCAATACGGACTGTTCCCGAAAAAAGAATGGTCTTTCCGTTTAACTCGCGAATGCCCCTATAGATGGTGTTCTTCGATATGTTAAAAGAGGCACACACGGCTGCTACGCCATGTTTGCCTATGCTGATAGCTCTTGTAGCACAATATAGCCGACGCTGGCGCTCGTCTTAGTTAATAATCAATAAGTTAAAAAGAAATTATGACAAAGAAAATTTATGGTAAATATGAGATAAAGGAAGAGCTAGGAACTCTATTCTTTAACAATGTGTTACTTTGTAGAGAGGACACAAAAATGTACCAAGTTATTTTTTAATCATTACTTAGTATGAAAAGTTTGAAGAAGATTGGATTGTTGGCACTCACATTGGCAGCATGCGCCACGGGTGCACAGGCACAGGATAAGATTGAGGCAAATGTAGCTGCCGATGTTGTAAGCCAGTACATCTGGCGTGGTCAGGAATGCGGACAGGTGTCATTGCAGCCTACACTCGGACTGAGCTGGAAAGGTCTCTCGCTCACAGCATGGGGAAGCGTAGGACTCTCCAAATGGGAAGACACCAAGGAGTTCGACCTCACCCTGGCTTATCAGACAGGCGGTTTCCACATCGGCGTGACAGACTACTATTTCGACACAGAGGGCGAACGCTACTTCCTCTACGATGCCCACAAGACAGCCCATACATTCGAGGCTAACGTAGGTTATGACTTCGGTCCTGTGGCACTCAACTGGTACACCAACTTTGCAGGTCATGACGGTCTGAACAAAGACGGCGACCGCGCTTATTCTTCCTATGTGGAAGCCACAGTGCCATTCCGTCTCGCTGGTCTTGACTGGCAAGGCACTTTAGGCGCTGTTCCTTATGCCACAGACTATTATGCTGACGCCTCTGGATTCGCTGTGACCAACGTGGCTGTAAAGGCAACCAAGGACTTGAAGATCACAGACAGCTTCTCGGTTCCCGTCTTTGCACAGGTGGCAGCCAACCCAAGTTCACAGAAGGCTTACTTTGTGGTAGGCTTCACGCTCCAGCCATAATGAAAAACGCATATTGGGTTTTTAAGTTATTTCTTGATTAAATCACAAAGCCTTCACACCTTTGAAGGCAATGGCAAAGATGCCGATAGTTCCCCCCGAACTGTCGGCATCTGTTTTTTTTAAAGACTCTTTGATTTTTCTCTTATTTTTGAAACAAACTTTCAAATTGTAATGCACAAACAGCAGAACGCTTACAATATGAAAGCAAGACGGCAATAATAGCTTCAAGATTAAAACAAAGCATACAAAACTAACACAAATTGCAAGCAAACCTTTCTTTAATATATCAAATTGTAGTAATTTTGCACCCAATACTTAGCAAAGTGTCATAAATAACCGTAAAAGAAAGGAAAAGCTATTATGTGTGGAATCGTATCTATCTTCAACATTCAGGAGCAAACTCCCGAACTGCGACAGCAAGCACTGCGCATGAGTCAGAAAATCCGCCATCGCGGACCAGACTGGAGCGGCATCTACTGCGGTGGTTCAGCCATCCTGGCTCATGAGCGCCTGAGTATCGTAGACCCAGAAAGCGGTCGACAGCCCCTCTTCTCACCCGACAAGAAACAAGTACTTGCCGTAAACGGCGAGATTTACAATCATCAGGACATCCGCTCACGGTTTGCCGGACACTATCAATATCAGACAGGCAGCGACTGCGAGGTGATTCTGTCACTCTATCGCGAGATGCGTGCCGACACCGACTTCGCCACACTAATCTTTCAAGGCGAGGACGCCGTACATGCACGCATCTGCCAGATGCTCGAAGAGTTGAACGGCATCTTTGCCTTCGCCCTCTACGACGCAGAGCACGACGAGTTTCTGATTGCACGCGACCCCATCGGCGTGATTCCACTCTATATCGGCTACGACAACGACGGCAAGGTGATGGTGGCTTCCGAACTCAAGGCACTCGAAGGACAGTGCGACCACTACGAGCCTTTCCTCCCAGGACATTATTACTACAGCAAGACTCCAGGCATGAAGCGCTACTACACACGCGACTGGTTTGAGTATGCTTCCATGCAAAAGAAATACAACATCGACGACAGCAAGAAAGCTGCCGAACAGCTGGAAGAGGCTGCACCACAGGAGCAGGCTGCCGTCGAACAGATACACGACGCACTCGAGGCTTCGGTGAAGCGACAGTTGATGAGCGACGTGCCCTACGGAGTGCTGCTCAGCGGCGGACTCGACTCTTCGGTCATCTCGGCCGTTGCCGAGAAATTCTCTGCCATACGTGTAGAGAACGGAGGCGAGACACAAGCCTACTGGCCACGGTTGCACTCCTTCGCCGTAGGACTGAAGGGCGCTCCCGACCTGGCTAAAGCCCGATTGGTGGCAGAGCACATCGGAACCGTGCATCACGAAATCAACTACACCATACAGGAAGGACTCGATGCCATCCGCGACGTCATCTACTTCATCGAGACTTACGACGTCACCACCGTGCGCGCCTCTACACCTATGTATCTGCTGGCACGCGTCATCCGAAGCATGGGCATCAAGATGGTGCTTTCGGGCGAGGGAGCTGACGAGGTGTTTGGCGGCTATCTCTACTTCCACAAAGCACCCGACGCCAAGGCCTTCCACGAGGAAACCGTCCGCAAGCTTGGCAAACTCTATCTCTACGACTGTCTGAGAGCCAACAAGAGTCTGGCAGCCTGGGGCATCGAGGGCCGTGTGCCCTTCCTCGACAAGGAGTTCCTCGACGTGGCCATGGGCATGAACCCCGTGCTGAAGATGTGTCCCGACAAGACCATCGAGAAGAAAGTAGTACGCGATGCTTTTGCCGACTTGCTGCCCGAAGAGGTGGCATGGCGACAGAAAGAGCAGTTCTCCGACGGTGTGGGCTATTCGTGGATAGACACGCTGAAACAGATCACCGCCTCGGCAGTCAGCGACGAGCAGATGGCTCATGCCGCCGAGCGATTCCCCATCAACCCTCCACAGAACAAAGAGGAATACTACTATCGCTCTATCTTCGCCGAGCATTTCCCCAGCGACAGCGCTGCCCGCAGCGTGCCAAGCGTGCCAAGTGTGGCTTGCTCTACCGCCGAAGCACTGGCATGGGACGCCTCATTCAAGAACCAGAACGACCCCAGCGGCCGAGCTGTAGCCGGAGTGCACGAACAGGCGTATAAATAAGTGAAGAAAGAAGAACGAAGAATGAAGAATTCAAATGCTCAACGGCATAAGCCTGATTCATCATTCAATCACTTGACTTTCAATATTTAACATTGTATAGAATAACCGATAAATATAAAACGAACAAGAAATGGAAAAAGGATTGTACAGTTCAACCTATGAGCACGATGCGTGTGGCGTAGGAATGGTGGTTAACATCCACGGCAACAAGAGCCATGAGCTGGTAGACAATGCCCTGAAGGTACTCGAGAACATGCGCCATCGTGGCGCTGAGGGTGCCGACAACAAGACGGGCGACGGTGCCGGTATCATGCTCCAGATTCCGCACGAGTTTATTCTTCTTCAAGGTATTCCTGTGCCCGAGAAAGGCAAATATGGCACAGGCCTCATCTTCCTGCCTAAAGACGAAAAGAAACAGCAGGACATCCTCTCCATCATGATCGAGGAGATAGAGCGCGAGGGACTGCAGCTCATGCATCTGCGCAACGTGCCTACCAACCCAGAGTGTCTGGGAGAGGCCGCACTGAGCAATGAGCCCGCCATCAAACAAGTGTTCATCACAGGCGTTACCGACGACAAGGTGCCTGTCTTCGAGCGCATCCTCTACCTCGTACGCAAACGCATCGAGAAGCGCATCAGCGATCCTGACTTCTACATCTGTTCGTTGTCCAATTCGAACATCGTATACAAGGGTATGCTGAGCAGCCTGCAGCTGCGCCAGTATTATCCCGACCTCACCAATAATTACTTTACCAGCGGTCTGGCTCTCGTCCACTCACGCTTCTCTACCAACACCTTCCCAACATGGAGCCTGGCTCAGCCTTTCCGTCTGCTCTGCCACAACGGTGAGATCAACACCATACGAGGCAACCGCGGCTGGATGAAGGCACGCGAGAGTGTGCTCAGCAGCGAGGCTCTGGGCGACATTCGAGAAATCTCGCCTATCGTACAGCCTGGCATGAGCGACTCTGCCAGCCTCGACAATGTATTCGAGTTCTTCGTGATGAGCGGTTTGTCGCTGCCTCACGCCATGGCTGTCATGGTGCCAGAGAGCTTCAACGACAAGAATCCTATCTCTGAAGACCTCAAGGCCTTCTACGAGTATCACTCTATCCTGATGGAACCTTGGGACGGACCTGCCGCTCTGCTCTTCAGCGACGGACGCTATGCCGGCGGTATGCTCGACAGAAACGGTCTTCGTCCTGCCCGCTACACCATCACCAAGAACGACATGATGGTAGTGGCCTCCGAGGTGGGCGTCATGGACTTCGATCCTTCCGAGGTGGCAGAGAAAGGTCGTCTGCAGCCTGGTAAGATCCTTCTCATCGACACACAGGAAGGCAAAATATACTACGATGGCGAAATCAAGGAGCGTCTGGCTGCCCAGCATCCTTACCGTCAGTGGCTCAACACCAACCGCATCGAGTTGGAGAAACTCCGCAGCGGCCGCAAGGTGGAGAACGCCATAGAGAACCTCACCCGCAAGGAACTGGAGTTCGGCTTCGGCGAGGAAGACATCGACGGAACCATCATCCCGATGGCCACCAAGGGTCAGGAGCCTACAGCCTCTATGGGTAACGACACGCCACTGGCTGTGCTCTCCGACCAGCCACAAATATTCTTCAACTACTTCCGTCAGCAGTTTGCACAGGTCACCAACCCTGCCATCGACTCCATCCGCGAGAACCTCGTGATGAGTCTCACCGAGTACATCGGCCGTGTGGGTTCAGGCATCCTGAATCCCGACGAGAGCAACTGCAAGATGGTTCGCCTGCCACATCCAATCCTGACCAACACCCAGCTCGACATTCTGCAGAACATACGCTACAAGGGCTTCAACACCGTCAAGCTCCACATGGTGTTCGAGACTGCCAAGGGCGAGGAAGGTCTTCACGAGGCTCTCGACGAGCTGTGCAAGCAGGCAGCCCAGAGTGTTGATGACGGTTACAACTACATCATCCTGAGCGACCGCGATGTCGACGCCACTCATGCAGCCATCCCATCATTGCTCGCCGTGAGCGCCGTACACCACTATCTTATCGACGCCGGCAAGCGCGTACAGACAGCCCTCATCGTAGAGAGCGGTGAGATTCGCGAGGTGATGCACGCCGCACTGCTTCTGGGCTATGGTGCATCAGCACTCTGCCCTTACCTCACCTACGCCATCCTCGACGACCTGGTAAAGAAGGGCAAGATACAGGAAGACTATCACACAGCCGAACAGAACTACATCAAGGCTGTGAAGAAAGGCCTGTTCAAGATCATGGCCAAGATGGGAATCTCCACCATCCGCAGCTATCGCGGAGCCAAGATCTTCGAGAGCATCGGTCTGAGCGAGAGTCTGCTGAAGAACTATTTCGGCACCGAGGTAAGCACCATCGGCGGTATAGGTCTTGAGACCATCGCCCGCGACGCCATCCTGCTGCACGACAAGGCCTTCGCCACCAAGAAGCTCGACTTCCTGCCCAGCATGGGACAGTTCCACTATCGCAAGGACGGCATCAAGCATGCCTGGAATCCTGAGACTATAGCCACTCTGCAGCTTGCCACCCGCAAGGGCGACTACCAGCTGTTCAAGAAATACACTCATCTTGTCGACAACAAGCAGGAGCCTATCTTCATCCGCGACTTCTTCGCCTTCCGCAAGAATCCTATCTCTATCGACAAGGTAGAGCCTGTAGAGGAAATCGTGAAGCACTTCGTCACCGGAGCCATGAGCTTCGGAGCCCTCTCAAAGGAAGCCCACGAGGCTATGGCTCTGGCCATGAACGCCCTCGGTGCACGCAGCAACACGGGTGAGGGAGGCGAGGACAACGAGCGATTCCATTCTACTCAGGATGGCATCAGCCTCTCCAGCAAAACCAAGCAGGTGGCTTCGGGACGTTTCGGCGTGACAACCGAATACCTCGTCAATGCCGAGGAAATACAGATCAAGGTGGCACAGGGTGCCAAGCCTGGTGAGGGCGGACAGTTGCCTGGCTTCAAGGTCAACGAGGTCATCGCCAAGACACGTCACTCTATTCCTGGCATCAGCCTCATCTCGCCACCACCTCATCACGACATCTACAGTATTGAGGACCTGGCTCAGCTCATCTTCGACCTGAAGAACGTGAACCCACGTGCTGCCATCTCTGTAAAACTCGTTGCCGAGAGCGGCGTAGGAACCATTGCTGCCGGTGTGGCAAAGGCCAAGGCCGACCTCATCGTCATCTCTGGTGCAGAGGGTGGAACGGGTGCAAGCCCTGCTTCCAGCATGCGCTTTGCCGGTATCTCGCCAGAGATAGGTCTCTCTGAGACACAGCAGACTTTGGTGAAGAACGGTCTTCGCGGACAGGTTCGCCTACAGGTAGACGGCCAGCTGAAGAGCGGACGCGACATCATTCTCATGGCTTTGCTCGGCGCCGAGGAATTCAGTTTCGGTACTGCTGCACTCATCGTCCTGGGTTGTGTCATGATGCGCAAATGTAATCTCAACACCTGTCCTATGGGTGTTGCCACACAGGATCCTAAGCTGCGTGCCCACTTCCGCGGCAGCTACAAATATCTGATTAACTACTTCCGCTTCCTCGCCGAGGAGGTGCGCGAGTACTTGGCTGAGATGGGTTACACCTCACTCAACGACATCATCGGTCATACCGAACTCATCGTTCGCAAGAGCGAAGAGGAAGTGGTTCCTGCCGAGGGAAGCGAAGCCGTAGACAGCGCTACCGCAAAGTTTATCGAGCAGAAAGCCGACCTTCTCGATTTCTCTCGCCTGTTGCATCGCGAGGCCGGTCATGGCTCGCTTTATCACACCACCGAACAGATACACGATCTTGCCAACGTGCTCGACCAGCAGCTCGTTCGTGGTGCACAGAACGCCATTGAGAAGCAAGAGGAAGTCAACCTCGACTTTGCCATCAAGAATACCGACCGTGCGGCAGGAGCAATGCTCAGTGGCGCTATCGCTGCCAAGTATGGCGAGGCTGGTCTGCCTGACAAGACAGTGAATGTGAAGTTCAAGGGTTCTGCCGGTCAGAGCTTCGGAGCCTTCCTTGTCAAGGGTGTCGACTTCAAGTTGGAAGGCGAGACCAACGACTATTTCGCCAAGGGACTGTCAGGAGGCCGTATTTCCATCCTGCCTCCTATCCGCAGCAACTTCTCTGCCGAAGACAACATCATCGCCGGCAATACCGGACTCTATGGAGCCACATCGGGCGAGCTGTATATCAACGGTAAGGTTGGCGAACGCTTCGGTGTGCGCAACTCTGGTGCCATCGCTGTCATCGAGGGTGCTGGCGACCACTGTTGCGAGTACATGACAGGCGGACGCGTGGTAGTACTCGGCGAGACGGGCCGCAACTTTGCCGCAGGTATGAGTGGCGGTGTGGCCTACGTATGGGACAAGAACCACAACTTCGACTACTTCTGCAACATGGATATGGTGGAAATCAACCTCGTCGAGGACAGCACCTACCGCAAGGAGCTTCACGAGCTCATCCGCCAGCATTATCTCTATACAGGCAGTAAGCTCGCCCGCACCATGCTCGACGACTGGAACCACTATGTGGAAGACTTCATCCAGGTAGTGCCTATCGAGTATAAGCGCGTGCTGCAGGAAGAGCAAGTAAAGAAACTGCAGCAGAAGATTGCAGACATGCAGCGAGACTATTAATAATAGGGAAAAAGGCAAAAGGGTAAAAAGGCAAAGAGCCTTAGCCCTTTGCCTTGACTTCGGTAAAATGTCGAGTAATAAATAAATTAATAATAAAGGTAACATAAGGTTTAAGTAAATGGCAGCAAGCAACAAGCAAGAATGTCTTTTTACCTTTTTACCCTTTTACTTTTAAAAGAAGATGGGAAATCCAAAAGCATTTTTGACTATACCCCGCAAAGAAGCAGGCTATAGACCAATACACGATAGAATCCTCGACTTCAGCGAGGTAGAACAAACATTAAACAGCAACGACCGCCGACAGCAGGCTTCGCGCTGCATGGATTGCGGTGTGCCCTTCTGTCACTGGGCTTGTCCGTTGGGCAACAAGGCTCCTGAGTGGAACGACGCCCTCTACAAGGGTGACTGGGAACTGGCTTACCGCCTGCTCAACTCCACCAACGACTTTCCTGAGTTCACAGGACGCATCTGTCCTGCTCTCTGCGAGAAAGCCTGTATCCTCAACCTCATGGACCACGAGCCTACCACCAACCGTGAAGACGAGTGCGCCATCGTTGAGCACGCTTTCTCTGAAGACTATGTACGCGTAGAAATACCAGAACGCAACGGCAAGACCGTTGCCGTCATCGGTGCAGGACCTGCCGGACTTGTTGCTGCCAACCAGCTCAACCATAAAGGCTATAAGGTGACGGTCTTCGAGGCACGCGAGAACGCCGGCGGCTTGTTGCGTTACGGCATTCCTAACTTCAAGCTCAACAAGAGCATCATCGACCGCCGTCTGCATCTTCTCGAGGAAGAAGGCATCGAGTTCAAATACAATCAGCACATCGATGTCAACAAGCTGCCCGAAGGCTTCGATGCCTATGTGGTTTCTACAGGTACACCTACTGCACGCGACCTCAAGATTCCAGGACGCGAGCTCAAGGGTGTTTACTTCGCCCTCGAACTGCTATCTCAGCAGAACCGCATCCTCGCAGGCATGGAGTTCAGCAAGGACGAGCTCGTCAACTGCAAGGGCAAGGACGTTCTTGTCATCGGTGGTGGCGATACAGGTAGCGACTGCATCGGAACTGCTCATCGACAGGGTTGCAAGAGCGTGACACAGATAGAAATCATGCCTAAGCCTGTAGAAGGTCCTGAGGATCCTAAGAATCCCTGGCCTAACTGGCCTCGCACCCTCAAGACTACATCCAGTCATGAGGAAGGCTGCACCCGTCGCTGGAACATCAACTCACTCGAGTTCCTGGGCAAGAACGGCAAACTGACAGGTGTCAAAGTACAACAGATAGACTGGAAACCAAATCCTGAAGGCGGTCGTCCGCTGATGGTAGAAGCAGGCAAGCCCGAGATTATCAAGGCCGAAGCTGTGTTCCTTGCCATGGGATTCCTGAAGCCACAGCAGCCTGAGTTTGCCGACAATGTGTTTGTAGCTGGCGATGCTGCCAATGGTGCAAGCCTTGTCGTAAGAGCCATGGCAAGCGGTCGAAAGATTGCTGCCCAGGTAGATAAATATCTGAACAAATAATATCGGTTATTTTTAACTATAAGTAGCGGGGAGACGGACCTTGAGATGAGGTTTGCCTCCCCTTTTTCGTTCCAGTACTCTGCTTATGGTTTTGGAACTTTGGCTTCGAAGGTGAAAAACATCAGATAGTCGCCATCGCCATCCATCACCACCTCGTTGTCCAAAGCCTCGTTGAGTCCGCCCTGCCACCATTCCTTATAGGGATAAGGCTTCCATTTGAGTCCCTCGGCAGAAAGCCTCGTACAGCCAAAGTTGAAGATACTCACCTGTTGCCGCGCAAAGGTCTCGAAAGACTGAAGCCCTGAAGCTGGAACAAAATATCCGGTGTCGGTAATCATCGTCACGTCGAGCCCCCACTCTCGCATATATCGCATGATCAGCGAGATGTTGCAGAGCGTATGGTCTTCTCGCTTGCCCGTGCATCCCAAGTAGGCAATGCGCCTCATTCCTTGCTTCATACAAAATCGCGTGGCCTTCGTCTGATCGTTGTCATCCTGTTCGTCCACCAAATGCACCAAGTCGGCATAGCGTCTCTTGAAGTCATCGGGCAGCGAGTCGCCATCTCCCACAATAGCATCGGGTGTCCCGCCATGCAGAATGTAATGCATACCTGCACCATCGCAGCACACCAGATATTTGGCATGCTGCAGTATCGACAGCGCCACAGCATGAGAGGGATAATCTCCATCGCATAGGACCACAGCATCGAAACTGGAAACTGCAGTAACAAGAGGCAATTTATCTTTCTTCATTTTCCGATTCTTTTAATTTCTATGACACAAGTCTTATGTTTCTGTAACACAAGTCTTATGTTTCCTGTTACACAATTTTTTAAATTCAGTTGAAGTCTTTTTGATTTCAGTTGCAAAAGTACAATTTTTCCTCATAAACAAACATGCCTGTCCCACGTTTTTCAGCCATTTTTTCTATATTTTCTATATTTGTGCCACTTGGCGCATTGGCGCAAGTGACGCAAAATGGCCGGTCGTTCATCTCCAGAATGTGTTCAGATAAGATTTCTCCAGTATTAAGCGACCGTTTCTTTGGATTGTAAGGATGATTATAGTTTAATCTTTCTTAAAAAACTCATGTCTCAATAACAACGTCCCTACATTTCTGCTATATTTGCGCTAAAATATTAATAAAACCTACCGAACGCCTATGCAACACTCTTCATATCATTCGGAAACTTACGGTCGTCCTACCACCGTGCTGAGCAATGGTCGCTATATCCTTCTGAACCAGGATAGTACGTTAACATGGTGCAGCGTGGAGAAAGACCACTTGGGAAGCAACCGTGTGGTGAGGGAGGAAACATCAGGGATTAATAGGTTGCAGATAAATCACTATTATCCCTTTGGCAACACTTTCGGTGAGTACAACCATTGCGATGAGAACACAGACCTACAGCGCTACAAGTTCAATGGCAAGGAGTTGGACCTCGTACATGGTCTGCGCCTCTACGACTACGGCGCAAGAATGTATGACCAAATACTTGGCTGTTGGACAAGTGTGGACCCAATGGCTGAGAAATATTATCATATCAGCCCGTATGTGTTCTGTTTGGACAATCCTGTACGAATGGTGGATAGAGATGGAAAGGATCCATGGGATTTTTTCCCAACAGCAGATGCAGCAGCCATTGACTTCGGATATTTCTATAATGATAATTCTATACGAGAAGACAGAGAATATTTTTCTAACATATTTCGGGTTCGTAATGCACAAGGAAAAATAGGCTATACTTATAATGTTGCTTCTATAGGAAAACCTCATGAAATATTGAGTTCTTCTTCTATTGGCTTTGAATTGGAAGCAACAATACATACGCATGGAGCATATGATGTAAATTATATAGGAAATAACTTTTCTGGAGTTTCCATGAAACGTGGCGATAGATATATACCATTTGATGATTTACGAAAGTCCAATAAACAAGACCTTAAAAATGCAAATGCGAATAAGATGAATATTTATTTAGTTACGCCAAATGGCTCTTTATTAAAATACATATACAATAAAGGCAAAATAATTACTTTAAGTACAGATATGCCAAGTGACAAAAATGATCCTACAGCATTGAACTATAGATATAGTAGTATAGAAACTCATCCTATAAACATGGAGAAACTATTATACTATTTCAAAAAAATGTTACGATTAAATCCCAAGACTTATGAATAGAACAAAACTGATAAAATTTATATGTTTAATAATAGGAATAGCGATAGGAGTGTTGGCGTCATTATATTTCTACTATAAAGAGCGAGACCCTCATAACCAATATTTCAAACCAGTAAGTGCCAAGGAATACGAAGAATCTTATGGAATACAGTTTCGCCAAGAACACTATTATGATTGTGACACAACATCCATAGCAACTACACGAAAAGAGATTAAGGGTGTCGTGACGAAACCACAGACAGCATATAAAATTTCCTATTATGTGCTGGCAGATAAATATGGGGAGGATTATGCCAATAAAGCACAGCCATTTAAGTTAAGCCTGATTAATGGCAAAGTATGGAAAATCATATCCAAAGATACATCTGCTATTGTTTACATCCAAAAGATAGATGCTCGAATTTTAAAACTCACCAAGTATGATAAAATTAAATAAATACTTAATTAGTTGTTTCGCCTATGTCTTGTTGGGAGTATTGGTTGGTTGTGCTGTAACAAAGTTTGTACACTCAAGCTATTCTATTCGCAAGAAAAAAGTGACCCCATATTTTTATGTGGGTGAACGAAAAGAGCAACTTCCTTTCATGAGTTATTCTGATTCATTATATCTTCCGGATAATTCAGTCAAAGCCTTTCGACAAGGAATCGTGGACAATTCAAAATTGGCCGCAGACATAGGAATTGCAATTCTATTTGACATTTATGGAGATGATATGAAATACGAGTATCCATTTACTGTTGCCAAGTTCTATTCTGATTGGACTATTGAAGGCACTTTACCTGAAGGAGTATTAGGAGGAGTCGGCCATATCACATTAATGCGCTCTGATGGAATGGTTTCATTCTATATCCACGAAAAATGAATTATTCCAAAATTCTGCCGATGGTGATGCCTTACCTGCCACCCTTCAAAAGACTGGAATACTTCTTGTCGCACTTCTTCTGTTCGTACCCCCGCATTCATGGCGCTCAGCTGGTGGCCCCCTGTAAAGGAGTAAGATTTCTCCAGTATTAAGCGACCGTTTCTTTGGGTTGTAAGGATGATAACACATGTATAGCATTTGTAACTATCAGTTCTTCATATGGGTGCTAAGTAGGAGCCAACAACAACAGCCATATAATTTAATCTTTCTTAAAAAACTCATGTCTCAATAACTACGTCCCTATATTTCTGCTATATTTGCGCTAAAATATTAATAAAACCTACCAACGCCTATGCGACACTTCTTATGTAATCAGGAAACTTACGGTCGTCCTACCACCGTGCAGAACAATGGTCGCTATATCCTTCTGAACCAGGACAGCACGTTGACATGGTGCAGCGTGGCGAAAGACCACTTGGGAAGCAACCGTGTGGTGAGGGAGGAAACATCAGGGATAAATAGGATGCAGATAAATCACTATTACCCCTTTGGCAACACCTTCGGCGAGTACAACCATTGCGATGAGAACACAGACCTACAGCGCTATAAGTTTACTGGCAAGGAGTTGGATCTCGTGCATGGTCTGCGCCTGTACGATTATGGTGCAAGAATGTATGACCAAATACTTGGCTGTTGGACAAGTGTGGACCCAATGGCTGAGAAATATTATCATATCAGCCCGTATGTGTTCTATGCTGATAATCCGGTAAACATTATTGATCCTGACGGAAAAGTATTACAAATAGATGGTAACTGGAAAGCAAGGATGACTATATTGAAGGAATTACAACGATTGACAAATGACAATTTACATATTGACAAACAGGGATATGTAACTTTGTATGGTAATAAAAGATGGGATAATAGACATAAAAAACTTACTTTAGGAACTAATTTAGTTCGTGACATAATTTCACACAAAGGAAAAATGACAATTCATCTCTCTAATGGTGTAAATAAGGAATATTCAAATCGTAAATCCTCGATACCTGGCAGTGATGTCTATTTTAATCCAATAAGGCGCACACAAGTAACTGTTGCTGACAAAAATGGGAATGCTTCACCTTTTAACAATATGCCGTTTTTGGCTTTAGGACATGAAATGATACATGGATTAAGAGACATGAATGGAGAATCTATTGATATAAATATAGAACAAATTTATGCGAATCGAAATTATTTAGGAGTTATGTATAAACAATGTGATCCTGTAGAAGAACTTATAACAACAGAAATCATAGGAAACTATAAATATACAGATAACAAGTTACGTAAAGAACATGGTTATGCAATAAGACTTTTTTATTAACTATAATATCAAAAGTATGAAAAAAATAACACTATTTTTTCTTTTATTCATTTTTGCAAGTTGCCAAATGAATAAAAAGGCAGGAACGAATCCATTGTCAACAGATGCCGTTTCTACTGATATGTCTTGTGAGATGTTCTATTTTATCGTGCAAAGAAAAGTTTATCAAGTTACATACAATGGGAAAGACTCTATACGGACCATTTGTGGCAGTGCCAAATATGATATGTTTAATTTAATAGACAAAAGAAAACTAACATCTACTACTATAAAATTTGATACGATATTCTTGGATCGTTCTAAAAAGTTAACGGATAGTCAAATCTTACAATTAAACAAATGTGTATCCCGTGTAAAGACATTAGGCAAAGCTCCTAAACAAGGAGTTGATGTAAAAGATGATTGGAAAGTTTATCTTTCTGTAAGAAATCTTGCCATTTATGAGTTTGAGTTTAATCTGGAAAGAACTCAAGAACTTAAGGACATATATGAGCTCTTTGTGATATTGAGGAAATACTCACCGATAGAATTCGACACAAACTGCAATGGCTATGTAATGGAAAATGGATATGAATACTTATGAAAAAAATATTTATACTATATGGTGGTTTATAGAGGCAATTCTGTGGAGTGTATATTATATAAATGGAATTTATATATCTGCATTATTGTTATTATTATGCTTGACCTTTTATAGTGAATCCATTGTTATAAAAAATATCAGGAATTGCGTTTTGTTGTTTTTTTCTGTAGGTTTCTTTATATTATGGTATTTAATTTTCATCTCCTGTTATACAGGAAAAATTGGAGAATGGATTTTTATTGGTGCTACTATTAATTTGTTTGTCTCACTTTTTGCATCCTTTCCCAAATATAAGGAGAAAGTGTTTAATTTTCTATTAATAATATTCATGTTGTTATTAATGCCTATCATTTAAGCAATTATGACAGAAATCAGATGTCGGATGAAAACAGCACAATATGGTCTCTATGCCAGCGGCAAGACGTACGAAGATGACTATTCTGAGTCACGTTCAAAAGAAGCAACATACATTGGAATATGTTCCAATACTATTTAAATCAAAGCAAACAAAAAATAACTTAGCCCATTCACACAGAGTTAGCCCAGTCATCTACTGAAATCAGGGAAAGTCATCACGTACAACTATGCAACTTGCCCACTGCGATGGGCAAGTCTACCCATAACGTTGGGCAACTTTGCTCATCCTTATGGGCAAAGTTGCCCAACGCAGTGGGCTGACTCTGATAAAGCCTTCCGCTAACTTCTGATAAAGCCTTCCGTGAAAAGGTGTGGCTATGCTTTAACGAAGAAAACAACTCGGTTGAGGGACAAAGGCATAAAAAATAGGCTTACACCTTTCGGGATAAGCCTATCGTGTTCTCTTGCTTATTATTTTTATTCCTCACCGTTGTCCTCGTCCTCAGTATTCTCAGGAATCTCAAGCAATGGCAACTGTCTGTTGATAGCTGCATTGAATGAGATGATGGTCTCACTGCGTGACAAGCCCAATGGCTGCAACTTGTCGTGGATGATCTCCAACAAGTGGTGGTTGTTGCTGGCATAAATCTTGATAAACATATCCATGCCGCCTGTCGTATAATGACATTCCACTACCTCAGGTATCTTCCTCAGCTCATCTACAACGTGGTCGAACTGCTCTGGATTCTTAAGATACAGACCTACATAAGCACATGTCTCATAACCAATCTTCTCGGGATCGATGATGAACTGAGAGCCCTTGATGATGCCAAGATTTGTCAACTTGGCCACTCTCTGATGGATGGCAGCACCGCTCACATTGCATGCTCGTGCCACTTCAAGGAATGGGATGCGTGCGTCTTGTGATATCAGTTTCAATATCTGCCTGTCCAGGTAATCTAATAACTGCTTTGCCATAAATTAAGTTTAATTTGGGTGCAAAGATAGTACATTAATTTAAGAAACGCAACTTTTTGCGCATAAATAATTATAAATTAATATTATTTACTCTTTTCTACGGCAGAATAGTTAACACGAAGCACTTTTGCCTGTCGTAAAGCCTGCTTGACATCCATCACTACACCCATGGGAACCTGACGGTCGGCGCGGATGGAAACTGTCATCTGCCGCTGGTCTTCAGCCGACATACGACGCTTCTCTGCCAACACATAGTCCATCACCTCGGCAGGTGTGGCGAGCTTATCATTGAGCTGAACGCAGACTCCACTTGAATCGGTCTCTACATTCGAAACTCCCGGCAAGGACTGTACTGGTTTGCCTATATAGATGTAAGACACAGCCGACTTCTTGGTCAGTCGGGTGAGCTGCTTGCCTTGTGGGGCGCGATAGTCAACCTTGAGCGTTACCTGGCGCATATGGGTGACAATCATAAAGAAAAACAATACCGTGAATATCAAGTCGGGCAACGAGGAAGTGTTGAGTCCCGGCATCTCGTGCTCACGACGTCCGAACATGCTCATGATTCGCCCCCTTTCTTCTCTTCGGCATCAGCACTCACACTCTTGTCCTGGAAGGTGCGGGCATGAGCATACGACTCGGTAATGCGCTGCGGACACAGGTTGCGAACCCTATCCTTCTGGGCTTTCGACAACAGGGCAAAGGTCTTGCCATATTGCTTGCGGGCATATTCGTCACGCAACTGCGAATAGGCCATCATCAACTGATTCTGTACCTGGAAATAAAGATCATAGCTTGCCTCGCGGTCACTCTCAATTGAGATAAGATGACGGCTGCCCAAACGATGCACGAATTTCACCACCTCACCCTGCAGTCGGTCTACAGGGAAAGGCTTGTCGTTCAGGAGCAACAGATGGTCGGATGTGACGTGAAGTTCAAGGAGTGTGGTCTTGTCGACAACCGAAGCCTGCTGTTGGTGCTGTGGCTCAGGGGCTGGCAACTGGCGCAGCAAGCCCTTGTCCACATCCATCGATGTGGTGACAAGGAAGAATATCAACAGCATAAAAGAAATGTCGGCTGTAGATGTGGTATTCAGTCCCGGTACTCCATGTGGTTTACGCAGACGCTTCATTTCTTTCGTTCTTTACGCACATAACGGGTTACGCCAAAGAGCACTACACCTATGGCTGCTATCAGTAATAAGACTGAGGCGAGGACAAACATATCACTCAGTTTCAGCCAGAACCAATCGTTGTAGTCATTGCCGTTGACCAACATTGGAGTGGAAGAACCTACGGCGAAGCCTATGACGAGCAAACCAAAAGTTGAAAACCATGTGATGCGGGCTATCTTGCGGGCAGGCACACCATTGACCACAGCGTTCTGACGACTGCCCGAACGATGGCTTCGCCATGCCGAGAAGCCTATCATGCATAATGCCAACAGAAGGACTAACACCATAAGCACGATGAGCACATCGGTGAAAAGAGGGGCATTGAAGTCGGGGTTCTCGTCGAATGGCAGGTCGTAGCCCACCAGATAGAACAAGGCGAAAACCACCGCCGACACTCCTACCAGAATGTACAACAGTCGCTGCGAGAGCCTTTCGGTTCCCCAGCTCTTAAGATGCTTGATTTTCATGCTTATACTTGGCTATTATGTCCATCAAGGTGATGGACGATTCTTCCATCTGACTGATGATATGCTCTATCTTTGACAGGATGTAATTGTAGAACACCTGAAGAATAAGGGCTACGATGATACCAAAGATGGTAGTGATAAGCGCCACCTTCATTCCCGATGCCACAATGGTAGGACTGATGTCGCCTGCCTGCTGTATCTGGTCGAAAGCCATCACCATACCGATGACCGTTCCCAAGAATCCGAGCGAGGGAGCCATGGCGATAAACAGCGTTATCCACGAACAGCCTTTCGAGAGGTTGGCAGCCTGTACCGTGCCGTAACTGGCAACCGAACGCTCCACATTCTCCAGACTGTCATCTACATGCATCAGTCCCTGATAACAGATAGAGGCTACCGGTCCACGTGTGTTGCGGCACAAGTCCTTGGCTTCCTCCACCTTTCCTTCTGCCATGCGGCTGTCGATGTCGAGCATGAGCTGCTTGGCATTGATTTCTGAAAGACTGAGATAAAGTATGCGCTCTATGCAGAACGCCAAACCAACCACCAGGGCAATGGCCACCAACGACATAAAGCCGGCATTGCCTTCTACAAACTTGGTCTTAAGAGCTTGATGAATTCCCATTGATTCTTCCTGCGCCATCAATGGCATAGAAGAAGCAACAAGGGTGAATGTCAATATTGCCAAACGTGCAATAAAAGGATTTTTCTTCATATATACCTTATATTATATATGTATATGCGGAAAGAGGGGGATTCGAACCCCCGATTCCCTTTAGGGGAATACACGCTTTCCAGGCGTGCCTCTTCAGCCACTCGAGCACCTTTCCTTTTGTCTGCGAGCACCTTGACGGGCTTCGGTGTGCAAAAGTATCGCTTTTCGGGCAAATAAGCAAAAAAGGCTTCCTATTTTATATTTCTTTAACTGACTCTACTTTTGCCACACCAACTTGCAGCACTGCCTACAGTCCTTTCACCACCTCGCAGCCAAAGATACGGCTTACATTGGCATTGGTGGCTGCCGCCAATTCGTCCTCGCTCACCTGATAGGCTGCTGCCAGGGTGCGCATCACGTCGACAACATAGGCACTCTCGTTACGCTTTCCTCTATGTGGAACTGGTGCCATATAGGGACTGTCGGTCTCAAGTACAAGGCGATGAAGCGGAACCACAGCAGGAAGGTCTTCGCGCAGATGACTGCTCTTGAAAGTGGAGACACCGCCTACTCCCAACACGAAACGGTCGAAAGACAGCAATTCCTCAGCCTCGCGCTGATTGCCCGTGAAACAATGAAAGACGCCTCCCGGCAGTTCTTTCTCGTAAGAGCGCAAGAGATGAACCATCTCGTTCTGCGCCTTGCGACAATGTATCATGAGGGGAAGACGGGTTTTCACCGACCACTTCACCTGTTCCTCGAAAGCCTGCAACTGTTCGTGCTCAAACTCACGGCTCCAGTAATAGTCAAGCCCCACCTCGCCTATAGCAATGAAGTCGGAAACTGTTGTGTTGATTTGCACGCGATGCTCATCGAGGATTTGACGCAGCTCGGCAAGCTGTTCTTTCCAGTCGGCCTTCACCTCCTCAGGATGGAGTCCTATCATGGGATAGGCGTAACCGGGATATTGATTACTGAGGCTAAGCACAGCCTTCGTAGTCTTCACGTCTATAGCTGGCAGGAACACCTTGCCCACTCCTGCTTCGCGGGCACGGGCAAAAGCCTCAGCTCTGTCTTCGTCGAACTCCTCGGCATCGAGATGCGTATGTGTGTCGATAATCTTTATCATTTTTTATTTGCGGTCTTCTCGCTGTTCGATTAATATTTGCGCTTCATCATGCGCTGGGCATACTTCTGCAGTTCTTCCTTACGCTCTGCCGGAACCTGGACTGCATCTAAGTATTTCTTACTCTGCTCAAAGTAGTAGGCTATCTTGGCTTGCGCCATCTTGTCGATACCGATCTCATTATACAGACGTGTTACGGCAGCGATTTTCTCCTCTCGGTCGAAAGACTTGGCATTGACCCACTTTTCCAACTCCTGTCGCTGTACCTCATTGGCATGACTGAACGCATTGATGAGCATGAATGTTTTCTTGTTGGAGGTGATGTCGCCGCCTATCTTCTTGCCGAAGACCTTGGAGTCGCCATAAACGTCGAGATAATCATCCTGTAACTGAAAAGCCAGACCTATCTGTTCGCCAAACTTATACAGATTATCAGCATCATCGGCAGGGGCATCAGCCAGGATGGCTCCTATCTTGAGCGCACAAGCCAACAGGACGCTTGTCTTCAGTCGAATCATCTCGATGTATTCCTCTTCGCGCACATCTTCACGGGTCTCAAACTCCATGTCGTACTGCTGTCCCTCGCCAATCTCGAGCGCCGTAGTGGTAAAGAGGCGAAGAACATCTGCCAGATGACGGCTGTCGCATTGTGCCATTCGCTCATACGCCAGCACCAGCATACTGTCGCCAGACAGGATGGCAGTATTGGCATCCCATTTCTTGTGCACCGTCTCATGACCACGGCGCAAATCAGCCTGATCCATCAGGTCGTCGTGCAGGAGTGTGTAGTTATGATAGGTTTCCAAAGCGATGGCATTCATCAGGATTTTATCAGTATCTTCCTTGTAAAGATTGTAGCCCAGAAGCATCAATACGGGGCGAATGCGCTTGCCACCCATCGACAAGACATAGCGGATAGGTTCGTAAAGCGACTTCGGAGTACGCTCGTAGGGAAGCGCATCTAAAAAGGCATTCACCTGAGTCAGTAGTTCGTCGGCTGTCTTCATAATTGTTCGTTTTTTTATAATGGTTGAGTGATTATTTCTATCAATGTTGAGTGATTTTTTCTATCAGAGTATTATAAAGGGATACTTGAGTATAATAAAGAAATGCAGGGTCAGAGCTGGAAGACGACAGGCACTGCCACCATCGTGCGACACACCTTGTTGTGGTCCATACCAGGTTTCCACTTAGGCATCATCTTCATTACGCGCAGAGCCTCCCTGTCGAGCAAGGGGTCTACCGAAGTGCTCACCTTCACGTCAGACACCGTTCCGTCTTTATTGACAATAAACGAAACCACCACCATGCCTTGTATCTTGCGCTGCTGAGCCTGACGCGGATATTTCAGATTCTTGGTAAGCCACTGCATGTATGCCGACCAGCCTCCGGGAAAGACGGGAATCTGCTGAACCACGGTAAAATTGATAGGAGCCTCGGGCTGTGCCGATGTGTTTGTGTTGTCGACTGGCGTTTCGGGAGCAGCTTCCTTCACATTGGCGCCATCCACGGCTCCTTCTCCGTCTCCTATCACAAGTTCGCTGGTTGTAGTGCTGATTTTCTGCGCTGCTGGTTCTGCTTTCTGTTCTGCCTTCACCTCTTGTGTAATGGCCTTGGATGCAGGCTTCGAGGCAGCCTCTGCCGAAACCATGTCCTTGGAGTCTGGAGGCAGCGAGAGCTCCAAGTCCTGCGACAGGTCTTCTATATCGTTCGATAAGTCATAATCGTCGGGCTGACTCGTATACTGCAGGCCTACGAAGATAAAGGAAAGGGTAAGCAACAGTCCAAGCAAGAAAAATGTTACCCGCTTGTCCTCCAACTGTGCACTATGAGATTTCTTGATTTCCAATTCCTTATTCCTTTATTCTACTAAACTTTATTCGTTTCTTTCAAAAAACGACGCCATGATGCGGTGTGAACTTTTTGCAGAATCGCTTCCATATAGAGCATGGCTTCTTATCGCATGCAAAAGTAGCCTTTTTAAAGGTAATAGCCAAATTTATTCTTCCTTTTTTTTGTATTGTCCATGAATTGGACATACTTTACATAAACAGACGGCATCACTACAATAAAAAAGAAAAAATGGAGTTATTCTTTTGTATTGTCTTCGATTTGCATTATCTTTGCAGAAGAAAAAGCTGCACTCGGCAATCTGAAAGTAACTTTCATTGCGCTCGTTTGCATTATCTTTGCAGAAGAAAAAGCGGCACTCGGCAATCTGAAAGTAAACTTTCATTGCGCTCGTTTGCATTTTCTTTGCATCCAAGAATAAAATAATAGGAATGAGAAAACTTCTTCTTTCTGTCCTTTTGGCACTGTCGGCAACTATGGCTGTTGCACAGGAAAGCCAAACGGGATACAACTTTCTTCGCCTGCCGGCAAGTGCGCACGCTGCAGCTTTAGGTGGCGACAACATCACCCTCATCGAGGATGATGAAGCCCTCATTTTCCATAATCCAGCTCTGCTCTCATCGGTAAGCGACAAGACCATCAACTTGGGATATATGAACTATATGTCGGGAGTCAACGCTGCTTCGGCAGCCTTCAACCGTATAGTGAAGGACAAGGCTTCATGGGCTGTATCGGCACAATATGTTGACTATGGAAAGATGAAACAGGTGGACGAGAACAATGTACAGATGGGCGAGTTCTCTGCCAAAGACATTGCTGTGGCTGGCTATTTCTCCTATATGTTGGGCAAGAACTTTGTCGGCGGAATCACTGCCAAGTTCATCACCTCTTATATCGGCGACTACAACTCAATAGGAATGGGCGTTGACCTGGGAATTAACTATTACGACCCTGATCATGAATGGTCGATTTCTGCCGTCGCCAAGAACTTGGGCGGACAGTTGAAAGCCTACGATGAGGAATACGACAAAATGCCTATCGACCTGCAGATGGGTGTGAGCAAGCAGTTCCCCAACATGCCTTTCCGCCTCTCCCTGACACTTGTCAACCTGAACAACTGGGATGTCAACTTCAAAGAACACCTTGTGGGAGGCGTCGAGATTCTGCTTTCCAACATCTGGATTGGCGCAGGCTACAATTTCAGACGGGCCAGCGAGATGAAGATACAAAGCTCCAACGACTCCTCAAGCAGTCATGGAGCTGGACTCTCTTTAGGCGCCGGCCTCAACCTGGAGCGTTTCCATCTCAACTTGGCTTATGGCAAATATCACGTCAGCAGCAACAGCCTGCTTGTCAATTTGGCTTACAGCCTCTGACACGTTCCGGCAACTATTCTCTATCAAGTAAATATCACAAAAACAAAATACACAGATTTATGAAGAAAATTACAATAGCCATTGATGGTTTTTCGTCATGTGGCAAAAGCACTATGGCCAAGGACCTGGCCAAGGAAATAGGTTACATTTATGTTGACACAGGGGCCATGTACCGTTCGGTCACTCTCTATGCGTTGCGCCACGAGCTGTTCGATGCAGGCAATCAGGTGAAGGTAGATATGTTGGAGAAAGAAATGACCAATATCCACATCAGTTTCAAGTTCAACAACGAGACTGGACGTCCAGACTGTTATCTCAACGGCGAACTCGTAGAGAAAGAAATACGCTCTTTGGAAGTTTCCAACCATGTAAGTCCTATTGCCGCCGTCCCATTTGTTCGCCAGGCTCTCGTTGCTCAGCAGAAACTGATGGGACAGGAGAAAGGCATCGTGATGGATGGCCGCGACATTGGAACTACAGTATTCCCTGATGCCGAGTTGAAGATCTTCGTAACTGCCGACTCCAAGGTAAGAGCGCAGCGCAGATACGACGAACTGAAGCAGAAAGGTATGCCTGCCGACTTCGACGACATTCTGAAAAATGTAGAGGAAAGAGATTATATCGACACACATCGTGAGGTTTCTCCACTCAAGAAAGCCGACGATGCCATCACTCTTGACAACAGCCACATGACCATTGCCGAGCAGAAAGAATGGCTCATGAAGCAATATCAGAAGGCAGCTGGTTGTTGATAAAGACAGTAACGACTCAGCACCTCCATTAGCCACAAGCAATTACTTTAATAGTCAAGTTTAATACTGCTGAGCCCACTTGAAAAAGTCGAATATCGTATTTTTTGTCTTTGCAACTTATTGATAATCAAGAGTAGGTTTTCGTAAAATTGGCTTTTTCAAGTGGGCTTCACTACTCAAGAAACTTCAGTAATACTATACAAATTGTTTTCTGTTAGTTATAAATCTATGTTCTAAACTTTAGAACTTAAGTTCGATACTTTAGAACTCAAGTTCGATACTTTAGAACATAAGTTCTAAACTTTAGAACATAGATTTTTATAGGCTAAAAGAACATTTATATAGTATTAGAGTAAGATTTCTTGTGGTTTGACGATTTTAGCTTACCCTCTTAGCGTTGTTTTTAACATGGTTGACTCGGTTGTTACTTATTTTATTTATCATTTACGTTGACTTACTTCATTTTAGTTATATTCATAGTTGACGACTTATGCTGAGTAGTTACTAAAGGAGATTAAAGTGTAAAAATATCTTAAACGAAAAGCTTTCAGCGAAACATTGTGCCGTTTCACGGAAAATAATTTGGTCAAAATGTACCTTTTCTGTACATTTGCATGTAGAGATTAGAATATCAGAACAAGGTAGTAATGATATAGATTACCAATGAATCGGGTAATGTTCCACGTCGTGGTCCTGTTCCCAAGTTTTCGGATTTGGAAGTGGTGCCAACAGGTAAAGATTATAAATTTTGAGTTAATTACTGTTTTTTGAAGGTGGTGGGTCCTCGTGAGAAGACGTACCACCTGTTTTGTTTATATTAACTTCTTCCCCATTCACGAACTTATTACAGATGGTTCAAGATAAACTCACGGCATTCTTCCATCAGCCATTTGGGAGTACTGGTAGCGCCACAAATTCCCACTGTGTTTACATCCTTGAGCCAGTCGAGGTTGATTTCATTGGCACTTTCTATCTGATAACTGTTGGGGTTCACGCGATGACATTCCTTGGAAGAGGCATTCTTCCATCACCATTTGTACCGTTGTGACATCCTTGAGCCAGTCGAGGTTGATTTCATTGGCACTTTCTATCTGATAACTGTTGGGGTTCACGCGATGACATTCCTTGAAGAGCACCTTGCCGTTGGAACTCTTGCGTCCGCTCACAAAAAGCACGAGGTCGTGCTTGGAAGCAAAGCTGGCTATATTAGGCATACGATTGGCCACCTGTCGGCAGATGGTATCAAAACTCTTGAAAGTGGCGCCCTCTACAATATGCTCCTGACAATACTCTATGATACGATGAAACTCGTCAAGACTCTTAGTCGTCTGGGAATAGAGATAGATATCGCGAGAGAAATCCAGTTTCTCCACATCCTGGAATTTCTCAATCACGATGGCCTTGCTGGCAGTCTGCCCCACCAGTCCCAACACCTCTGCGTGTCCATTCTTGCCAAAGATGACTATCTGCGCATCCGGATTGCTGGTATACTGCCGCTTGATACGTTTCTGCAACTGCAACACCACAGGACAGGTGGCGTCAATGATGTCTATATGGTTTTGCTCGGCCAGGGCATAAGTCTCAGGCGGCTCACCATGAGCACGCAACAACACCTTGACATGATGCAGCTTCTCCATATCCTCGTGGTTGATGGTGATTAGCCCGGCATGATGCAGTCGTTCCACCTCCATTCCGTTGTGTACGATATCACCTAAGCAATACAGTTGTCCACCTTTCTCGAGTTCTTCCTCAGCCTTCTTGATGGCAGTGGTCACACCAAAGCAGAATCCACTGCCATTATCTATTTCTATTTGCACGGTTTTTTCTTTTTTTTAACAGAACTTGTTACTTTGCGTTCTTACTTATCTGTTCCCATTTATCTGTTCGTAATAGACTCGTTTCTCTCACTTCACCTTTACCTTTACCACCACCTTGGCATTATCAGGATCGTTGGTTATCATGAGCACACGAGGATTCTTCGAACGCGACTTCTTCAGTTCGGATGCGACGGCAGTCACCTTGAGTTTAACCGTCTCTCCAGGCTGAATCTTTGACTTTTTGAGCGACACCTGAAGTCCCATGGTAAACATCTGCATACTTCTTATCTCGAGCACCGATTTGCCTTCATTGGTGATGAGGATTTCGCCCTTCACCTTTTTCTTGGTGCCGAAGTTACCAAGGTCGAGTGTGGTGGTAGATAGTTTTACCTTAGGCGCCTGTGCCAAGTCTTCGGCTGTCAACTTCTCGAAGTTTGGTAAAAGAACTGCCGACACACCGATTTCCTTCTCGGGTGCTACCTTGTCACCAAGATGCGAGCCAAGATAGATGGAAGTCTGATTCAGTCCCAAGTCGCGCAACTTGCGTGAGTCCAACATAACTGTGATCACACCACTGTGGCGTGGCGCCAACTTGGAAGGCGACACCTGTGCGGTGAGATAGGGAGGCAAGTGCAGCACTACAGGCTGCAGCACCTCGTCGGTAGGATTCATGATGTGGATGCGCTGCACGGGGCGGTCGCCTCGGTTGATGTCATCAAACTCCAGGTCCTGTATGTCGGTTTTCAACTTGCCCAACTGATAGGCGTAATTGCCAGCAAAGTCGACCACTCTGTCCACCACCTTTCCACGCATAGTAAGCACGAAAGGCTGTTCGTCGGCATTGCTGAAGAGTCCAATCTGCTTGATGAACGTGCCCATTTGCTTGGCATCGAATGTTGCCCTGACCATAAACGAATCGCCCGGTGCTATGTCTCGCTCAGGAAACTCCACCTCTGTGCATCCGCAACTCTTGCGCACCTGGCTGATGCGCAAAGCCTTGTTGCCGGCGTTCTTCAAAGGGAATTCTGCCGTTACGGGATTTCTGAACAACACCTGTCCACAGTCGATTGTCTCCTGCTGCGTGGTTATTTTCTGCGCCGATGCCGAAACCGCCAACAGCGATACCAGCATCCATATACTCATTCTTTTCATCTGTTCACTTTGTATTTATCAGTTCGTATATTCTGTTTCTTATTCTACTTTCGGAATTCTAAGAGTCAGGGAGTTAAGACATCACTCCTTCACATTCAGCCTATAAGCCTCTGCCCTTCCGCCAAACTCAGGACTATAGGCACACTGCGCCGCACAGGTTCCTGCCTGATATTCGCCTTTGCGGTCGATGTAATACTCCATCTCCACCACGTGCTTTCCTTTTGATAAACGGCCAAAGTAGAGATTTGTTGTATAATCCTTGGGTGCCACATAGCAACCCATGCTCCACTGATAGCCGCTCAATTGAGTGACGGGCTCCAAGCAGGCAGCGCGCTTATCCACCACTTGCACGAAGTCGTAGTCGCGGTCAGCTGTAATAGCAAGCACTACTTTTACCTTGTCGCCCACCTTCACGTTCTTGGCGTTCTCCACCTTTCTCACCACCTTGATGCCTGCCTCTGAGGCGGCTATCTCAGCAGAGGACTGCACAAACTGGGCGTATACTGCGCCCCAACTGGTGCCTTCGTTCTTCTTGTCAATCGTCAGCGTGTGTGGTGCGCCTTGCTTCGAGGTCTTCACATAGCCCAGTCCTGCCGTAGCCTGAGGCAACTGCAGTGGTTTGCCATCTATACGGATAGTGGCATCGTCTGCCGACTTCTGCAGCAGTATTTCCTTACCATTGAGAAAGACATAAACCGCATCCACCGTGTTGACTGGAGTATCCCAAGCCTGGGTGCGCTTCGACTGCAACAACCACAGCTTCATCTCGTCGATAGCTTGCTGAACGGTCAGATTCTCTGCGGCAAATGCCTTTCCAGCCTTTGTACCCAGCATCTCCGTTGCCTCGATAGCGGCCACCTGTGTAGGAATCTTATAGTCGCGCCAGCTATAGTAAGCATTGCGTGTGTCGAAGTATCTTCCCATTCCCGGTCTGCTTACCGAATACTCGGCTATGCTCTGCAGATAGTCGGCAGCCTTAGCCTGCTGTCCATTGCTTGCCAGCACCACGGCAGCTCTTGCCTTGCCATAGATGGTGAACTCACCGGTACGCTCTGCCATATTCTGCAGCAGATAAGTCGCTGCCGGATCAAGTTTGCGTCCGTCGAGCGAGAGAATATATAAATAATGTATAGCCAGTTCGCTCGGGCGCACATTTCTCTTCTTCTCCGCCTCTTTCTTCATGTCCTTCACTTCTACAGCAGCCTTTCGCTGCAGATAGCGCAGAGCAGCAGTCAGCATGTCTTTGGTCTCCTGCTGTACACCTACCATACGGTTCAGCCTAACCATCATCTCAGCCACCTCGGTAGTCATGTATCTGCTGCCTTCCATGCCTTTCCACCAGGCGAAGGAGCCGTCGGCAAGCTGAAGCTTACGCAACTTTGCCACCTCGTCGGTCAGTCGGTTCTGACACAGCGACTCATCCAGATATTCAATCAATAGTTTTTTCTGCTCGCTCTCCCTGTCGGCATCCATCACCCAAGGTGTCTCGTTGAGCACAAGTTCGCGCAGTTCCTGATTCTTCTCCAGAACACTCTGCAGTGAAGTGCCAGCCTCGTCAGCCTTGCCACCCTTGGCTGCTCTTGCGCTTTCAGCCGAGGCTGCTTCCTGCTTCCACAACTTCACTACCTGTGCGATGACAGGACTCTGCTTCATGATGTGGCGGGCGATGCTGTTGCTGTAGATAGCCGACATCAGCGAGACGGCATTGTCGTCTTTTGCCTTGCTGAGCGATGGCAGCGCCTGAATCATCAGCCAACTTGGATTGTTGCTGTACTCGATAGTCACCTTGGCGCGTTCTGCCTGTGCAGCCTGTTTGCCTTCCTTGTCGGCGAAGAGCGAAGTGAGGTCGAAGTGCTTCTCTCCTTTCTCGGTCAGTGTGATGGGCAGGGTGCGTGTTACGAGCTCGCTGTTGCCTAATACGGGCAGATAGTGCTGCTCGCCGTCGCTGTATCCGTTTCCGGCAGCCACCACCTTATTAATATATACACCCTCTTTCAGACCTTGAACATCGAAAGAAACGGTAGCAGACCCCTCAGCATTGATGCTGTAGTTCTGCGTTTTCTGCCAAACCACCTTCTGGGTTTCAGCATCCAAAATCTGCATACGGGCATTTCCGCTCACCTTCTTATCAGATGTATTGAAGAGTTTCACCACGATAGAACTCTTGTCTCCCTCACGCAGGAATCGAGGCATGTTAGGCTGCACCATCACGGTCTTCTGAGCCACTGCCTCATCCACCAGCAAACCGTTGCGCATCTCCTTGTCGTGCGCCAATCCCATGAACTTCCAGGTAGTCACGCTCTCCGGCAGGGTAAATCTGATGGCTACGTTGCCATTGTTGTCGCTCTCCAAGGCAGGATAGAAGAAGGCAGTCTCGTTCAGGTTTTCACGCACCTGCACATTGTCAAGGTACTGTCCTACGTCTGAGCCAGAACCACCTACAAACTGCGGCATATCCTCTACTACATCAAAAACCTTGTTGGCAGATGGAGCAGCCGCTCCTACACGAACCATCTTAGAACCACGAATTTTCATGACCCTCCCTTCTTCCTTAACCAGCTCGTCTTTCTTTATACGAACAGCCTCTACGGTTCCGCCAAGAGAACGTTCCAACTTGCTCAGCTCCACCACTTGCATATAAGCATAATAGCTAAAGAATTTGCCATCAAACTTATCCACATCCAATTGCTTCTCATCATAATACTTGGTAGGATAAACGCCATTCAAGTAAAATGGGCGGAAAGTGAGGTTGTGCTTCCAGTAGCAGTTTGGCAAACTCTGATAGAAGTCCAGGGAGAGATTCCAGAAATGCGGGGCTATCTGGTCGAGCGACTTGTCATAGAGTACGCTCATCAGCTGTGCCTTGGCTGGCTTGCCGTCAGGGGTGGTAATCTTCAGCGTCCACTCCTCCTTCTGTCCAGGGGTCAGACGGTTGCGGAAGGTCTTCCAGGCGATGTTCAGTTTCTTCTCAGGCAAAGGACGGGCGATGCTCATCATTCGGGTATAGCACTTGCCTTGCTTCACGAAACTATAGTTCAGTACGATGCCCGACGCATATTCCTCCTTGTAGGTGAAAGGCAGAGTCACGATACTGTCGCCCAACTCCCAGGCGCCCTTCTCCAGCAGTTTGTTGCCGGCGATGATGGAATATACGATGTGCGCTCCGTTCTCCGAAGAGCCCACCTGGATATAGACCGGCTTGCCATCACGAGGGAAAGTCTTCGCCGTCTGATAATACCATTCGGTAGTTGGCTCCACCGGATGGGTATCCTTCATACTGAAGAGCGTGAATTTCTGCTGCAGGGTATCCTGTCCGCAGATTGCCTCCAGCTGATGAACGCCAGATTTCCAAACGAGGGAAGAAGAGGCAGAAGATGCAGAAGAAGCATATTCCTTGATAGAAACCGGTGCATTCGCCTCGGCGTCCTTCCATTCGCCTTCATCAATTCGATATTTCAACCTGCTCGAAATCGGCATACCACTGGCATTGCGGTAAGCGAAAGTTACCGTCTTCAGACTGTCTGCCTCGATACGCTTAGGAAGATTCACCGTGAGGATGGTTGGCTTGGTGCCCAAAGGCAGACTCATCACGCCCTCGTGGCTCTCGCCGCTGATGTCGGTAACGATGGCTGAGACCTCGAAGTTGAAGAAACGGGCGATGCGCATGAAATCGCTCATATCAGCCTCGTCTTTTCCTGGCAAGGAAACCTCCAGCGGAATCTCTACGTCGAAGGTTCCGTCCTCACGAGTCACGCAACTGTCAGTCTTCACCAACTGTCCGGCAGAGCCTGCGCCCCACCACCAGAGCTGATTTCTGCGGGTCACCTGATACTCCACCTTGGCACCCTGCACCGGCACTCCGGCATAGGTCTTGGCTGAAGCTTTCACCACCACGGTGTCGCCCCAGTTATATTTCTCGTTCACCTTCGGGAAGGTAATCTCGAAGGTAGGACGCTTATACTCCTCAACTCTGAAATATTCGCTTGCTGTACCATTCACGGAGATGGAATACAGTCCTGTCTTTCCCTCCTTCGGGAGTTCGAAATCTACCGAAGCCGTACCATATTCATCGGTCGTAACCTTCTGTTCTGCCACCTGCTTCCAGTTGGCATCACTCAGGACAAACTTCAGTTCCATACTCTTTCCTGGCACGCTGGCATCCAACCCCTTCTTGACAGTATAGAAAATGGCTGTGGCATGTACCTTCTGCCCCGGGCGATAGAGAGCACGGTCGGTATAAACCTGATATTTAGTCTCATTATCCTTCTTCTCATAATAGCGGGTACGGCTGAGATAGATGTCCCTGGCTGGCGTAAACTTGTCATTGTTGGTAGAAATCAATACCTCTCCATCCACATTCTTGAAGTAAGCCTCGCCATTCTCATCGGTCGTCAACCGGGCATGAACCAGCCGCTTGTCCTTCTTCGTCTTGAAATCATACCGCTGGTCATAGAGTTCTATCTTCGCCCCAGCGATAGGCTGTCCATCGGTAGCATTCACCACTACATAGCGATGCTTATCATCCGGCAACTGCTGGATCATCACTGCCAGATTGCTGACATAGAAGAGTTCTCGCTGCGGAGCGATGCCGGTATTATCCGAAGTCACCTCCATCAGATAGGCACCCAGTGGCAGATTGCCACCGATTTCGATGGAATCCTTCACCGTTTCATAATCCGGCCGACCGTAATAGTTGCGGCTGAAATCCTTCTGATGCAGCTTCGTAGTCTTCTTCAGGAGCATCTTATAGATAGCCTCATCCTGCGCATTATAATCGTTATCTGCCGTAATATTGAGGCGGGAGATGCTGATTTTCAGATTCTGAAGATTGCGCACATTCAGATGCACCCACTTCTTTTCTGTAGGGCGCAGCACCAAAGGCATATCCTCCACAGAGAACATCGGTTCGGTGAGTCTTTTCTGTGCATTCCTAAGCACATTCATTCTCGACCATCCACCCCAGTGGCTCAAAGCATAGTTGATATATTTGAGTTTATCCTGTGCTTTGGCATCTGTAGAACGCTCCATGAAGCGGAAATGCTCCACAGCAAGTTCACCAGCCTCCGGAATATCCTGATATACATGGATAAGCGAGTCGATGGTTCTGAGATACTTCGATTTCTTCACCTCTCTTACATCATCCTGACGGTATTTCTCGATAAGTTTGTAGGCACAGAGACAAGCCGCGCCCCGATTTCCCACCTTATTATAATAAGTGTACATCAGGCGGTACGAAGCCTTGCAGTCTGCCTCAAAACCGATGAGATGCAGCAAATCATTCTTGAAGGAACTTCCGTCCACCCCTTTCAGGGTCAGCGGCACATACTCAGTAGAAGTATGCTTGGCAAGAAGCTCTGGGTGCGCCATCGCTTTCTTGAAGAACTCCCGGCTCTTCTTCAGGTTTACCTTTCGCTGACTTTGATAATAAGAAGCATCCTCCCTTTGTTCCAAAGAAGCCTCATCCACTTCTATTCCATACGGATTATCATGATATACCTTGCCGAGCACAGCATATCTCACCGCTTTCAGCATCGGGTCATTTGTCTTCAAAGCTTCAGCCTCCATCCGCTTCACGTTCGGCGTCAGCGAATCGGCCGAAATCTCTTTCCAGAGCATCACCTGCCTCATCTCAGCCGCCAGCAGCTGACCGTAGTCTTTAGCCGCAGAAGCCTTGGAGATGATTTTCTGCATCACCCCAATTTCGCTCTTCGGCTGGTCCTTCTGAGCGATGATGTCAGCTTGCTTCCACAAGTTGTCATAAGTTTGAGCCGTAGCTTGCAACATGGCAAACACAGCTATGATAACTGTTATAATGTTTCTTTTCATAAGCCAAGTGCATATTATGTTAACAATTGTCAGATTTCTAACCTATTCTAATTGCAAAAATACAAAAAATATCAGTTATCTAACTTTACAACTTAAACTTTTTACTAACTTTGCATCAAAATCATGCAAATAATCTAAAAAATAGCATTCTGTTTCTCGTAAGAATTCAGTTCTACGTAATAAATAAGTAAAAAACCAATAAAAATACTACAAAGACAATGGCAGAGAAAAAGTATGGTCATTTCGATGACGACAATCGCGAGTATGTAATTACCGATCCACAGACCCCATGGCCTTGGATCAACTATTTGGGAAATGAGGATTTCTTCTCGCTCATCTCCAATACAGCAGGCGGCTATTCCTTCTACAAGGACGCAAAATTCCGGCGTATCACCCGCTACCGATACAATGGTGTGCCTATGGACAATGGCGGCCGCTATTTCTATATCAAGGACGGCAACACCGTATGGAACCCCGGGTGGAAACCTTGCAAGACACCACTCGACGCCTATGAGTGTCGACATGGCATGAACTATACCCGCATCACGGGGCGTAAGGACGGCATAGAGGCAAGCGTACTCTTCTTCGTGCCCCTCCACACCTGGGCAGAGGTGCAGAAGATGCCCCTCAAGAATCAGTCGCAGGAAACGAAGACCCTCAAGGTGTTCTCCTTCGCAGAGTGGTGCCTGTGGAATGCAGCCACCGACATGGAGAACTTCCAGCGCAACTTCTCCACCGGCGAGGTAGAGGTGGAAGGCTCTACCATCTATCACAAGACCGAATATCGCGAGCGTCGCAACCACTACGCTTTCTATACCGTCAACACCGACATACAGGGCTACGACACCGATCGTGAGAGCTTCATCGGACTCTACAACGAGTTCGCCGAGCCAGAGGCAGTGATGGAAGGCAAGCCACGCAACAGCTTTGCCCACGGCTGGAGCCCCATCGCATCCCATTATATAGAGGTCACCTTACAGCCAGGTGAGAGCCGCGACCTCATCTTCCTCGTAGGCTATGTGGAGAACGAGCAGGACAAGAAGTTCAGCGCCAAGAAGGTCATCAACAAGGAGAAGGCACATCTGCTTATCAAGCAGTTTAACACTACTGAGAAGGTGGACGCTGCCTTCGCAGAACTCAACCAGTACTGGGACAACCTGCTGAACATCTTCACCATAAAGAGCGGCAACGACAAGTTAGACCGCATGGTGAACATCTGGAACCAGTATCAGTGCATGATCACTTTCTGCATGTCGCGCTCGGCAAGTTTCTTCGAGAGCGGCATCGGTCGTGGCATGGGCTTCCGCGACTCCAACCAGGACCTCGTGGGCTTTGTGCATCAGATTCCCACCCGTGCACGGCAGCGCATCATCGACATTGCCAGCACCCAGTTCCCAGACGGCGGCTGCTATCATCAGTATCAGCCACTCACCAAGCGCGGCAACAACGACATCGGTGGCGGATTCAACGATGATCCATGCTGGCTCATCTTCGGAACCGTGGCTTACATCAAGGAGACGGGCGACTTCTCCATCCTCTCCGAGCAGGTGCCTTTCGACAACCAGCCGGGCAGCGAGGTAAGTCTCTTCGAGCACTTGAAGATTTCGATGAACCATGTCATCAACAACCTCGGTCCTCACAAGTTGCCACTCATCGGACGTGCCGACTGGAACGACTGCCTCAACCTCAACTGCTTCTCGTGGGATCCTAACGAGAGTTTCCAGACAACAGAGAACAAGGGAGAAGGCTCCAAGGCAGAGAGCCTGATGATAGCAGGACTCTTCGTCGTTACAGGCAAGGACTATGTGGCGCTCTGCAAGCAGCTCGCCAAGGAAGCCGCAAACAGCAGTGAAGGCACTATCGCTGGCCTCGCCGAGAATGACTACCTCGCAGAAGCCAACCGTATGCAGCAGGCAGTAGACCAGATGAGCGAAGCCGTGAAGCAGCACGGATGGGACGGAGAATGGTTCCTCCGCGCCTACGACTTCTTCGGCAACAAGATAGGAAGTGATGAGAACGAGGAGGGCAAGATCTTCATCGAGAGTCAGGGCTGGTGTACCATGGCGGGCATTGGACTGGAAGACGGTCTCTGCGACAAGGCACTGGATAGCGCCAAGGAGCGACTGGAGTGCGAACACGGCATGGTACTCAACAATCCTGCCTATACCACCTATCATGTTGAGATGGGCGAGATTTCCTCTTACCCAGAGGGCTACAAGGAAAATGCCGGCATCTTCTGCCACAACAATCCTTGGGTCATCATTGGCGAAACCGTTGCCGGACGTGGCAACGATGCCTGGAACCACTACACCAAAATTCTGCCCAGCTACGTGGAAGAAAAATATCAGACACTACACAAGGTGGAACCATACGTGAACTGCCAGATGGTGGCAGGCAAGGATGCTGCCCGTCCGGGCGAGGGAAAGAACTCATGGCTCACAGGCACCGCAGCATGGATGTGGTACACCATCAGCGAATTCATTCTCGGCATCAAGCCCGACTACGAGGGTCTTCTCATCGATCCCTGCCTTCCAAGCACCGCTAAGGAGTATGAGGTAGTGCGCAAGTTCCGTGGTGGCGAGTACCACATCGTGATAAAAAATCCCGATGGCAAGGAGAAGGGCGTAAGCCGCATCACCGTAGACGGCAAGCTCATCAGCGGAACCATTGTTCCCTGCTCCCCAGGCAAGCACGAAGTCCACGTAGAGATGTAACTACCCCAAAAAACAAAAGAGGGTGTGCCATAAGTCTGTGACGCACCCTCATCTTTATTTTATTAACACTATTCTTACTTACAAGAACTTACTTGACCTCCTTGAAAATAAACTATACTGATAATCAACAAATTAGCATTATATGGTACAAATATGAATATTCTTCAATCGAACCAAAATAAGAAACACGTGCTTAATTATAGAATTTAATTCATTTTATAGCAGATAATCTATAAATTTCATGCAAATATTCTTTATATACCTCAAATCCGCAACTAAACCCTTCAATGTCCTTTTGCGTGTACATGTCCTATCGTTACTGAATTATCAGATAAATTGAGGCAGAAACACCCACTTCTGCCTACAATACCCCCTTACCCCACAATGCGACTTGAGACAATACGCAGTATCATACCCATAAGTTGTAGGCGTCATCCAAAATCAGTCTGGAACACATCTGCGTAAACATTGTTACAGGTATAGATATTCAGCACATACCGCCTTGATGTTCTGATCCACTTGGCTGGTACAGAGACAAATCTGAAGACAAACGCTTTTATGCGGCTTGTTGCATTGAGTCCGAACCTCTTTATGTCAAGGCTTTGCATCATACTTTTCAGTTCCCATGAACTGATGGTCGAAATCAACATCATACATCTCGCCCCTTTTTCAGTTGACCAGATGCAAACATACAATTGAGCAGTAAAGTATTGAGAGTGTCAGCCGTATTGAAATCGTAGTTCTTACCCATATCTGATGTGTGTGAGATGTTTTCTTGCGTCAGCTCCTTTATCGCTCTGAGGATAGTGTCAGAGCTACAAGTGCGAAGTGTTGGACGAAGCGAGAGATAGTTCATCAAATGAGTAGTGACATCCTCAACGCATGATCCACCACAGAAGTAGATACTCATGAGAGAACGGATAATTTCGCTGTACTGATAACCGAACGATCTACACCTTAGACCGAGGGTTGAGTCGATTACAGATGACAATGTGGAGTCAAATTGTTCCATGATTGAAAATATTCCTCCGAAAGGAGTGAGTTTCTCAGATTTAATTTGTATCTTTGCCATGTCATATCAGAGTTTTGCTTGTTTATTTTTGCAACACTAAGATAAGTGAATTCTTCGACATGGCAAAATCCTGGACAACTTTTTGTTGCTCAGGTACTTAAAAGGTTTAATTTACAATAGTGTTGCGGAATTAAGGTTATCAAGAATGGTTACAAGTCATTATTGAATAAAGACATTAATCGTTTAAAGGTTGTTTTGGCTGAGAAAAAACGAACAAACAAGTGGCTCGCAGAACAACTTGGAAAAGATCCTGCCACTGTTTCCAAATGGTGCACTAATACATTGCAACCAAATGTGGAAACTATGGTAGAGATTGCAAAGCATTTGCAGGTTGAAATACATGAATTATTTTGGCCAATACAGTAGCCTGCACATACGCAACAAACAAAACAACAAATAATCACTCAAAAAAATGACAACGAATCATAATATATACATACATGCATCACAGCATATGATGCACACAGAAGATAATTCTATTGACTTGGTAGTAACCTCACCTCCATATCCAATGATAGAGATGTGGGATGAGATTTTGGGTGAACAAAATCCCAATATCTTAGAATATTTGGAGAATGAGCCGGAAAAGGCATTTGAAATGATGCATCAAGAATTAGATAAGGTCTGGAAAGAATGCTTCCGAGTAATTAAACCTGGAGGTTTCTTGTGCATCAATATTGGCGATGCAACAAGAACCATAAATGGCAAGTTTACTCTCTACAATAACCATAGCCGTATTACCAAAGCTTGTGTTGACTTCGGATTTGTTGGCTTACCAAATATCATTTGGAGAAAACAAACAAATGCACCCAATAAATTTATGGGAAGTGGTATGCTACCTTGTGGCGCCTATGTAACTTTAGAACATGAATGGATCCTCATTTTTAGAAAAGGAGATAAGCGTATATTTAAAAGTGCCAACGAGAAATTGGCGCGCATGAAGAGTTCTTTCTTTTGGGAAGAAAGAAATGTGTGGTTTTCAGATGTATGGGATATCAAGGGAACAAAGCAGAATTTACAAAAATCGAAAACAAGAGAAAGAAGTGCAGCTTTCCCATTTGAGATTCCATACAGACTAATAAATATGTTCTCACAAAAAGGCGACATGATTCTTGATCCATTTTTAGGAACAGGCACAACTATACAAGCTGCTATCGTTTGTGGAAGGAATTCTTGTGGATATGAGATTGATGCAAACTTTGAACAGATAATTCGAGAGGGCATCAATAATCTTGATATAGACCTTTGCAACAGCTCTATAAAAAAGAGATTTGACACACATATTGAATTTATAACAGCCAGAGAGAATGCAGGAAAGATTGTTAAACACTTCGACAATACGCTCAATTGCAAGGTCATGACTAAACAGGAATCTGAAATAGAATTGAACTATTTGACAGATATCACTTTTAATAATGGAAATGGAGTATACACGGTGGAATATAATCCTCATTCGGATTTATCAGTTTTGCCAAACAGCAAGAATTTATTTTCATCTATCCAATAATGGCAACTAAGCATACCATCATTTATGGCGATAGTCGTAATATGTCATTGATTCCAAACGAATCAGTGCAACTTATTGTGACTTCACCTCCATACTGGCAACTGAAAGACTACGGCGTAGACAAACAAATTGGGTTTGATGATTCATACGAGGACTACATTAACAATCTGAATTTAGTTTGGAAAGAGTGTTTTCGTACGCTTGAACCAGGGTGCCGCCTCTGCATTAATATCGGTGATCAATTTGCTCGTTCCGCATACTACGGCAGATACAAGGTTATTCCAATTCACTCAGAGATAATCAGATTCTGCGAAGAGATAGGTTTTGATTATATGGGTAGCATTATATGGCAAAAGCCGACATCAATGCATACTACTGGTGGTGATACCGTAATGGGAAGTTTTCCATATCCACGAGGAGGTATTGTTAAAATAGACTTTGAACTTATTCTTCTCTTCAAAAAAAACGGAAAAAGTGTACCAGTTCCCAAAGAAATAAAAGAAGCCTCAAAACTTACGTGTCAAGAATGGCATGAGTATTTCTGCTCACATTGGACTTTTTGTGGAGCGAAGCAAGATAAACATATTGCAGTATTTCCAGAAGAGCTCCCAAAACGATTGATACGAATGTTCTCATTTGTAGGCGATACTATCTTAGACCCATTTATGGGAAGTGGAACAACAGCCTTGGCTGCAAAGAATCAAAACAGAAATTCTATTGGCTACGAAATCAATCAGAAATTTCAGAAGTTCTATGAAGAAAAGGTTGTGTTAAGCAATAGGGAAGATAATCATATTTTTAGTGTAAGGGAGGATACCTCTGAATTTGATTTACAAAAATCCATTGACACCTTACCTTATCACTTTATAGATATACATAAACTTGACAAACAGATCGATGTCAAGCAGCATACATATGGAAGCAAGTTTGAAACTGATAAGTCTGTATTAGATGATAAATCAAACATATTTAGTCATATTAAACAAAAAGAAGAACAGATAGATGCGGAGCCTATGGTTATGGTGAACCATGCTCGCAGAGAACTTCGGCAACTCATGATTCAAAAGGGGATTTGTTACCTACGTGCAGGTGACTCGAAAGGTTCAATTTTGGTACAAACTGGATTTGAACGAATGCAATACCTATTACTTCATACTGGTGGCTCTGAATCTCAGTTGTTCAAGCTAAAAACTAAAGGTATGTTTCAAATTTGGACAAAGGAAACACTCCTAAAAAATGGCTTCAATCCTCAAAGTGCTCCATATTACATTGTTTTGCATTTTGACAGCCAACACCCCATACCCATAATCAAAATGCCCAAATTGAAAGAAGACAAAAACACATATCGAGCAAAGATTAAGAAACTCAGTGAGTTTGTATAGAAGCAAGGAAGGATAGGCTTTATACCTATCCTTTCTTGCTTCTATTGGAAATCTTCTGGGTTATAATCAAACAAGATGCTTTTGGCCTTTTTTGTGTATGAAACAACGACACATTGTAATTCTTCGTTATGAAGTTTTCCTGTTCTATCATACGTTTCTGATTTAATTTGCACAGGGTGGTCGTTAATAAAACCATCAATACCTTGTCTTTCTTCTTCAGGTGTTGCCAAGCGAAAATTTTGAGAGCCAATTTCATTGGCAATTTTCGTTATAATGGCATTCTGTACCATTAAACCATCATATGTTTTAGAAAACACAAAGTCTTCTTCCCATTTTCGTATCTCATCTTTGGTGACAGTATTAAGACTGTTACGCATTTTTACAAACATTGCCCATGCTTCATCTGTTGCCTTTTGAATACCATTAGGATAATGATTCTGATGCCAATTAATCCAGTCTTGATTTGAATATCCAGACAAAGTTTCATCATCTCTGAATCTTTTTATATCTTCGGACACTTGTCCTACATTAGCAGGTCGTGTCGCTTTTGCATAGCCATTCGCAAGATTTATAACCTGAGACGAATATTTAGGAAGCGAAACCTTCTGCGTTCCATTTGCAGATGAAACATCATCTAATTTTATTTTTGAACTTGCCATATATCTTAGAAATCTATTGGATTATACTCAATATTTATACCATCTTTCTTCTTGTCATAGTATACAATAGGGACATTGATAGTCTCAGAAAGACGTGCTTCCAATTTGTAGGTAGTAGACTTTATTTGAAGAGGTTTTTCACCTATAAAACCATCTATGCCTTTTGCTTCTTCTTCAGGATTTGCTTCACGCCATTCTTTGCCTAATTGGTTGGCTATGGCAGAAATAATTGCAGTTTGAAACTTTAAGCCACAAAATGTCTTTCCATACACGAGGTCTTTGACCCAATTCTCAACCATATCTTTGGTGATAGCATTGAATGCGCCCTTCATGGTTTCATACATGTCCCAAATCTTTTCTGTGGCATTGTCAACAGCATTAGGATAACGTTCTGAGTACCATTCTATCCACTCAGTTATTGTCTTTCCGTCAAATTCCTTTATGAGTTCAGACATTTGCCCAACAACTTTTGGACGAGTGCCTCCTGCATTGCTATTTACAAGATTGATTACTTGCGTTACATACTTAGGAAACTCATAGAGTGGTGCATTAGACAACTCTGCGATTTTGTCATTAGATATCTTGAATTTCTTCATGATGATATAGAAATTGTGTTATAAGAATAATTGAGAAACATGTACTCCTAACCCATTTGCAATCTTATAGATGCAAACAAGTGATGGATTTCGTTCGAGCCTTTCTACCATTCCTATATAAGTACGGTGAAGTCCAGCTCTTTCTGCAAGTTTTTCTTGAGATAGCCCCTGCTGTTCTCTAAGGATTCTAACTTTATGTGCGAATATTTTTAGATAATCTTTGTCTTCCATATTAAGCATATATTAGCATACAAGTGTATAACATACTATTTTAGTCAATATAACACGATGTCAACATACAACTGTCTGTTTGTTGCACATTTTTACTCTACCTGTGCAAAAAATTTAGTATTATTAACTTTAGCAAATACGAATATAGTGATATCATTTACTAACTGATTGCGCGTTTCACATCAGGGAGTCTAATTTCAAATACTCCTTCTTTAAATTCTCATCTTTAATGACATACTGATAAAACATACGATTGAGCCTGTCTCGTTTCATTATGCGCTCTTGACACAAACTTGAAAAGAGAATATAAGCGGAAAGTCCAAGAATTATCAAGTACCATTGCAACATGCCCCATTTGTCGGTGCTCGCCCTGAAACGCTGCCACTTGTATAGCCACCATGCTTTCAAAGTTGGAGGTGGGGCTGGTTTCGGATTGGTAATGGCTTGCAGAGCATTACCCCAAATCTTTAATATAGTATGGGTGGTCTCTACAGGTTCGTCCTTATCAAGAATCTTCAACCCGATGGAGCGTATGGTGCGTTGTATCTCAGGAGGGTATTCAGATGCCCATTCTTTCATTTGGGCTATGGTGTTGATGCCTTGAATCGTGCGTTTATGGAAATACTCTTTCTGATTTTTATCTTCTTTATCATCAAGTTGTTTCCATCGCATTTGTAACTCTGCAGTGTACATACCAATGAATAGGTCTCCCATAAGTTTGATTCTTTCATCTGATAGGATAGAACTACATAGTTCCTCGTTATCAAAATAGCTTTTAATTCCCTGATGGATAGCTTCATCAAGGATGTCTTCAAGTTGTTTGGTGTTCTGATAATCGTGATAGAATTGCGCTATCACACAAGCATCATAGAGTCATATCCAGTTATCTGCAAAAACGGTGGCAAGCCACAGCGAGTGCGCGAGTATGTCAACCGTACTATAGCCACTCCGATATGGGACAAAAACAGAACAGCAAGAACAGCTTCCGACGGAAGTGTAACATATAAGCCGAAATGTGATGTCAATGGTGTTATTCTCTGCAAGTCGGAGCTTGATCAAGAATCATGTATCTATGCAGACAAGGTCAGAGCTATTAGACAAAAGGAAGATGATACCATAGGACTTTACTCTGAATCAGAAGCCTCTTTATTGGAACAGAAAGAGAAATTGCTATGTGATTTTATTACCTATTTCAAGAGCATAATTGACAGTCGTCACAAGAATAGTTCTGACTCTATTATCGTAAATTGGAATCGTGTATACGGGATGCTTATTTATAGAGATTGTCTATTTCCTTTTGGGGCACATATATTTCTTTTCTCTTCATCTTTTCTGCGTTTAAATGCAACTTTAGAACATCTTGGTGAGCAATACCAAGACATGATGGTCTTTCCAACGAATGGAGTTTAACTAAAAAAAATCCGCATAACTCATTGAGCTATGCGGATTTATCTATCTATACCTTTCGGTAGTTATCTATCTTACTTAACCTCCTCGAAGTCGGCGTCCTGAACATCCTGAGCGCCATCATTAGCACCCTGTGACTGCTGACCGCCCTGAGCACCCTGTGCACCCTGAGGACCTGCCTGCTGACCACCCTGATACATCTGCTGAGAAGCAGCCTGCATTACGGTGTTCAAGTTGTTGATAGCAGTATCGATGGCAGCAACATCACCTGCCTTGTGAGCATCCTTCAACTGCTGCAATGCCTGCTCGATGCCTGGCTTCTTGTCTGCAGGAATCTTATCACCGTTATCCTTCAAGAAGTTCTCGGTGGTGAAGATCATGCTGTCTGCCTGGTTCATCTTGTCAATCTTCTCGCGCTCAGCCTTATCAGCAGCAGCGTTCTGCTCTGCCTCAGCCTTCATGCGGTTGATCTCGTCCTCGCTCAAACCAGATGAAGCCTCGATACGGATGCTCTGCTCCTTACCAGTAGCCTTATCCTTAGCTGATACGTTCAAGATACCGTTGGCATCGATATCGAAGGTAACCTCAATCTGAGGAACACCACGACGAGCTGGAGCAATACCTGTCAAGTTGAACTGACCGATACTCTTGTTCTGAGCTGCCATTGGACGCTCACCCTGCAGTACGTGGATAGTTACCTCTGTCTGGTTGTCGGCTGCTGTAGAGAACACCTCGCTCTTCTTGCAAGGGATGGTTGTATTAGCGTCGATCAACTTTGTCATCACACCACCCATAGTCTCGATACCGAGAGTCAATGGAGTAACGTCGAGCAATACGATGTCGCCAACACCCTCTTCCTTGTTCAAGATAGCACCCTGGATAGCTGCACCTACTGCTACTACCTCATCTGGGTTAACACCCTTAGAAGGCTCCTTACCGAAGTAGTTCTTAACGAGTGTCTGAACGGCTGGGATACGGCTTGAACCACCAACCAAGATAACCTCGTCGATATCTGATGTAGAGAGCTTAGCGTCACGAACTGCATTCTGGCAAGGTACCAGACAAGCCTGAATCAGGTTGTGAGCCAACTGCTCAAACTGAGCACGAGTCAAAGTCTTAACCAAGTGCTTTGGCATACCGTCAACGGCTGTGATGTAAGGCAAGTTGATTTCGGTAGATGTAGAGCTTGACAACTCAATCTTAGCCTTCTCAGCTGCTTCCTTCAAACGCTGCATAGCCATAGGATCCTTGCGGAGATCTACGCCTTCCTCAGCCTTGAAACCATCAGCCAACCAGTTGATAATTACCTGATCGAAGTCATCACCACCCAGGTGAGTATCACCATTGGTAGAAAGAACCTCGAATACACCGCCACCGAACTCAAGGATAGAGATATCGAATGTACCACCACCCAAGTCGAATACGGCGATCTTCATATCCTTGTTAGCCTTGTCAACGCCATAAGCCAAAGCTGCGGCTGTAGGCTCATTGACAATACGCTGAACGTTCAAACCTGCAATCTGACCAGCCTCCTTAGTAGCCTGACGCTGAGAGTCAGAGAAGTAAGCAGGAACGGTGATAACTGCATCTGTAACCTCCTGTCCGAGATAATCCTCTGCAGTCTTCTTCATCTTCTGAAGAACCATTGCAGAAATCTCCTGTGGAGTATATTTACGACCCTCGATTTCAACACGTGGATAACCACCCTCGTTTACTACTGTGTAAGGCATTGCCTCAGCTTCCTTCTGGCTCTGAGCGTATGTCTCACCCATGAAACGCTTGATAGAATATACAGTGTTCTTAGGGTTTGTGATGGCCTGACGCTTAGCAGGATCACCTACCTTGCGGTCACCATCCTTAACGAAACCTACTACTGATGGAGTAGTACGCTTACCTTCACTATTAGCGATTACAACTGGTTCGCTACCTTCGAAAACGGCAACACAACTGTTTGTGGTACCCAAGTCAATTCCAATTACTTTTCCCATAATTATTTTGTTTTTATTTTTTTCGTTATTAATATGTTATAAAATCTCATTAACACCCAGACTGGAAGTTTGCCGAAGATATGCATCTATCGGGAGCCTCATCTCTAAGTGTTTACGTTACCTATAATAACAAAGCGTGTGCCAATGGTAATATTGACACACGCTGGCTGACAAATTGTCATAAGTTGCTATTTTCTTCTTTCTACAACATGCCGTCGAGTTGATTGATGGCATGGCGCATATCTTGCTCGAAAGTAGTATGGTCGAGCAGATAATGCGGAGTGCCATTAGCCAACAACTGGTAGAGCGCGGGGTTCATCCCATCTACATATTGGCTGATGGCATATTCTATATCATCACGCTGAGTGGGACTGGTGGAAAATTCATACACACGCAGCTTCTGATGGAAGAAGCAATAGGCCGACTCGATGCTGTCCTTGGTGAAATCTGTATTCATTTTGTTTTGACTATTCGATAACATGATACAAAAGTAACAAGAAAAACCTAAAAAGCCATACTTCCACATCACTTTTTAGGTTTTATTCCATTTTATGAGTCCTGGGAATTTATGGGTCCTGGGGATTTACCTCATAGGTTATTTATAATATGTGATATGACTGTCAAGTTTCGCACCTTCAGTAGAAAAGAAAATCCCAATTAGGGAAAACTTGTCAATCAACTGACAAAATATTTTTTCCTAACTGGGAATTTCTTTTTTCTCAACTATAGATAATAGGTTTCCGCATACATATATATGCAAGAAACGCCATACTATCTTTTTTCTGATCCTTACTCCGAGAGCATGGTAACCTCTACACGATGATTCTGCTTCAACAACTCCTTAGCCATTTTCTGCACATCAGAAGCTGTCAGGTTGTCCACCATCTTGCAGTAATCCTTGTCGAAGTCGGCATCGTCGTCGAGCTGGTGCCAGATGACGTAGCTCCAGTAGTCGTTGGTGATTGCCATCTGTCCGTATTGCTTCTTCAGATACTTCTTCACCTTATCCATACTGCTTGCCACAGGACCATGGTCGGCGATGTTCAGGAGTTGCTTGTAGATGACTGGATTCAGTTCCTCGTAACGCTTGGGGTCGCTCTTGTAGGAAATGCGAAGCAAGGCATTCGGATTGTCCTCCTTCTCGAGGTTGAAGCTTACGCCCACTCCGTATGTTCCACCATTCTCCTCACGTACCGAGTCGGTGTAAGCGATCTGGAGGACACGGGTCAACATGTCGAGCACCAAGTCGTTCTTCGGCGAAAATGGGACGTTGGCTGTATAGAACACGCTCACGTTGGCAAGCGGAGTTTCCTGCTTATGCACGAACTTCACCACCTCGTTCTTCTTCACAATCTGAGGCACGTTGGCCTTGTTGCTCTTTTCTGCCTTGTGGGTAGAAGGCAGGGTGGCGAGATACTGGCAGAGCAACGGACGAAGTTGCGCCATATCGACCTTGCCGATGAAGACGGTTTTGAAGTTGCTCGCATCGCTGAAACGCTCACGATAGATTTCGAAGATGCGGTTGTAATCCGCTTTTTTTGCAATCTCCACGGTTACAGGAGCCATACGCACATTGTGGTCGTACAGAGTAGCCGAGAGGGAGTCGTTGTAGACAACCTTCGAACTGGCGTTGCGGTTCTTCAGGAGCGAAAGGTTGCGGTTCATCATTCCCTCGAACGCCATGCTGTCCTTGCGAGGAGCAGTGAAATAGAGGTGAGCCAACTGAAGCATCGTCTCCAAGTCTTTTACTGACGAGGTGCCTGTGATGCGCTGTCCCTCGCTGGTGATGGAAGGAGCCAACTTCAAGGACTTTCCTGCCAATGCCTTGCGAAGACGAGTGGCCGTGAAGTCGCCCACACCCGCCTCCGTGATGGAACCACTCAAGAAGGCGAAGTTAGGTATGTCCTCGTCGCCATAGACGGATGTACCGCCCTCGCCTCTCATGCTCATGGTGATTTGGTCGGCCTGATAGTCGGTGGACTTCACATACACCTTCATGCCATTGCTCAAGACAATCTCCGTCATACCAAACTTGCCGTATGGTTTCTCCGACACAATCTTGCCTGGTGCAGGCAAGGCCGCCATCAAGGTAGCTGGCACTTGCTCCTCCTGGTAAGCGTCGTAACGCTTCTGCTGTGCGGCAAGCACGGTGCTCTCAATTTCCGATTCCGAAGGAACCACGAAACCCTCCTTGTCGGGTCCATACATGATGAACACCTGGTTCTTATCGGTGATTATCTCGCCCACCTGACTATTTACCTCGGCAAGACTCACCTCGCCATCAAACAGTTTCACCAACTGGAGGTTGTAAGTAGGGGTCAAGATAGGCTCTCCCTCCAAGAAGTTGTTCACGCACTGGCTCACATAGTGAGAGTTCTTATAGTCTTTCTCCATCTTCAGTTGTCGCTCGGCAGCATTGAGATAGAGTTTCTTGGCACGTTCCAGCTCACTCTGTGTAAAACCATGCTGACGGGCACGTTCCACCTCGCCTACAGCTACCGAAACGCCACCCAGTACATTGTCCTGCTTGCAACTGATGCTCAGGCTGAAGGCATCCTTGGTGCGGGAAACGAAGAACGCGCCGTTCTTCACCGTCGCACTCATGAAAGGCGGATTGGCCACTTGCTTTTTCTCCGAAAGGCGACCATTGAGCATATAGGTGATTAAGCCGTTGATGTAATCCTCACGCTGATATTTCACACTGTTTTTCTCGCTGTCTGGAGTGGTCTCGCTCTTCATATAGAGATGACCGAGGATGATAGGCTGCTCCTTGTCCTTCTCGATGGCGACAATCATCTTGTCATTATCGTTCACAGGATAGTAGATGCGCTCGGCAGGATTCTTGTGTGCCTTAATCTTACCAAAGAGCTTTTGGATTTTTCTCTCCATCATATCCACGTCGAAGTCACCCACCACCACGATGGCCTGCAAGTCGGGGCGATACCACTTCTGATAGTAGTCACGCAGGTCCTGGTAAGGGAAGTTATCCACGATGTCCATATTGCCGATAGGCAGACAGTCCTCATACTTGCTGCCCTTGTATATCTTAGGCATCACATTCTCCATCATGCGCTGCATAGCCATGCCCGTACGGCGGTTGCGCCATTCCTCGTGGATGACGCCACGCTCCTTGTCTATCTCCTTGGGTTCAAGGTTGATAAACTGGCTCCAGTCGTTGAGCACCAAGAGGCAGGAGTCGATGATACCTTCGCGCTTGATGGGAGCCGAACCGATGTGATAAACCGTTTGGTCGACTGATGTGTAGGCATTGAGGTTGGTACCAAACTTCACACCGATGGTCTCGCACCAAGGCACGATGCCCAGTTGCTTGCCCTTGCCAGGAAAATGTTTGGTACCATTAAACGCCATATGCTCCAGGAAGTGAGCCAAGCCACGCTGGCGAGGTTCCTCCAAGATGGAGCCCACACGTTGGGCTATATAGAAGTCGGCAAGTCCTGCCTCCTTGGCATTATGACGAATGTAGTAAGTGAGTCCGTTCTTCAACTTGCCCTGACGGATGGATGCATCCTGCTCCACAGTTTGAGCAAACAAAGATGCAGGAGCTAAGAGAAGAAGGAACAGGCTTAGAAATTGTTTCTTCATATTTTCACATTATTTTGAGTTGATTATTTCTGCAGATAACTGGCTGTAGCTGCCTCAAAGTCGTTGCTTGAGTTATTGGTGTCTACCCACTTGCCGTTCTCCTTCTTACGGATAACAGACTTGCCAAAGCGATCAGTAGAATTGAGCGCGCTTGCCACATACGTATAGCCTGCATCAAGAGCAGAAGAAACCACGTTCCACTGCCAAACACTACTTGGACAAAGGTTTACAGCATCAAGAATCCAAGAGTTAGGTAACTTATAACATTTGGATGTCATCTCCTTGTCACCCTTGCTTGTTGTCAACACATACTTTGCCTCATAATAGTTGTCTGTCAGATAGCTTTCCCTGTTTTGGTGCATTCGAGCCAAGGCATAGGCCTTGTTTCCACCAGTATTGAGCAGATAATAACTCAATGTATAACAATACCACTTATCCAGGTTGGGAACCTCCTGATTGTCGGTATCCAGATTGTTTGCCGACGTACTCTCATCGTAGAATTCAAAGTCAGCTTTGCTCAAGTCGAAGGAATTGGCATTAGCTTCTGTATGATTCATGGCATTCAGTGCCAACACCAACGACTTGCCAGGCTGCACAGCCACGCTCTTTCCTGTACCTGGGATCATATATATAGCCTCCACCGACATGGCTTCGTTCATGATGTCGGGTGTATACTCACGTTTGGTGCTGGTAAGGAATGCCGATTGCACAAAGGCAATACTGTCAGCATAGAGAGTTACGTCCGAATTATTGGAAACAACGACATACTGGTCTTTCAGAAATTGCTTACCCTCAGGAGTTTTATCACCTGCGAAGAAAATCTCCGAGATAACAAAACCACCCTTGGCATCGAAGGTATTCACGGCCAACTTGACATTGGCGCTACCACTCTTCACCTGCACATTCTCGCTGGTCTGGTTGACCTGGGCTGTACCTGCCACACCATTCTTGGTAAAACTCAATTCGCCGGTAACGGCTACATTGTATGTGCCCTCTGGCACTTGGTCTATCGAGGCTGCAAAGCTACCATTTTTTTCTACAAACCGATTGACGGTGAACACCTCGCCTGTCTGAACATTGGTGAACATGGCCTTGCTGTTGCTAAACACCACGTTGTCGATGCCCAAAGGCATCTCTACGCTGAGCGACACAGGAGTGTATGTCACACTGTCGTCGTTGCTACAAGCTGTAAACGACAAACCTACTGTAAGGAGCATCAACATGCCCATCAAGAAATTCTTTTTCATTGTCTTGTTTGTTTTGATTGTTATTTTGATATTTTATTTCTACTATTATGTTCCTTGCTACTCTTTCCTTTCTCAGAAAGTCACACCCACAGAGGCTCTTAGGCCTACCTGTTGTTCACGCTCCGAGCAAAGCACCATGCCTCCTGCTACTTCGGCAAAGAGGCCTATGGACGATGACTTCAGGTGATAGTCGCCACGTGCATGCAGGTGGGCCTCAGTGTAGCTGGCCTTGACAAAAACGATACTTGTGGCGTATCATCTCGGCAAACTTGCTGGTCATGTTGGCAAAAAGGCATCACCATGTTGTCGCTCACACGGGCATAATGACTGGCATCGGCTCCCAGCGAGAGTGACAAGCACCGAGACATAGGACGCATCCACTCGCCTGCTACCTTAACATACGCATGGGCACGGTCTAACAGGCGCTCGGGATATACATAGCGCTCACGATGGTTGCGAT